>Ga0075948_101_pt1 | contig 46509 bp, 46 predicted proteins | sample RifGroA2_FD_68012 | JGI IMG/M metagenome (GOLD analysis project Ga0075948, IMG submission 68012) | Parcubacteria bacterium GW2011_GWA2_43_11 | reverse complement strand
TCCAATTATCCTTGGATCTGGGGCAAAAAAAATTCTTGAACTCAAAGAGGCAGGGGTATTTGAGAGTGAGTGGACAACCATACTCGTAGCCTCACTCGTTGCCTTCACCTCCGGCATTGCAAGTATCCACTATCTACTCAAGTTCCTTAAAAACCATACATTATATGTATTTGTAGTCTACCGAATACTCCTCGCACTTCTTGTATTTGCTATTGTTTAGCTATGCTATTAAGGAGGTCGGACCCCTCCTTAATAATAGAAGAAGCGAATGTTATTACTTAATGATTTTCAATTCGCGCACAAAACTAATTAAAATGAAGGCACCTAGAACGGCAACTATAGTACTGTAGATGTTAAAGACGCTTATTGAACTTCGACCAAAGTAACACACGAACCATCCACCAAGAACAGCACCATCTATGCCTAGAATGACATATAGTACCTTGTTTTGTCGTGTATCGTATCTCACGGATAAAGAAATAATCCAACCCGTTATCGTTCCTACTATAATCCAAATTATAAAGTTCATGATAGATAGGGCATATACTAATAATGTCACCCACAACAAAGCACTTGTTCCTTTACAAGAACACATGTTAGAAGTAAAACCTTATGCACACAATATTAAAGAAAAACTCATTACGAGTTCGCCTCAACAATTCAGGGAATAACAACCACAGGATGAATGCTACAGACGAGGAATGATCATATTTATTACAAGATAAAATTCAATTAAATTATTGTTAAAACCGACACAAATAGTGATGTTTAATAAAACAACGAATCCTGAGTTTTGTACTCAGGGCTCAAACACTATGCACATATATGATGAAGTTTGTATGAAATTGCGTAATTAGTTGATTACTCTTTAATCGTGCTTATATAGGTACTATTTCTATAAGAACACAGTACTTTACATCTCCAAATAAATACGTAATACTTATATCCTCATCCATGTCATTCTTTCTTATATTCATCTGGATTATAGGCATAACAAGCTTCACACTCCTCGGCAGTGTGTACGCTAAAAAAGTACAGAAACCAGACCTCCTCATAGCCTTGTACGTAACATTTACACTAACCGCACAACTACTTGCTGTGAAGATTTCTGCTTTTGACCTAGGATTTACGACACTATACGGACCCAGTGGAGTTCTACTCTTCTCAGTGACATATCTTTTTACTGATATTGTAAACGAGAGATTTGGAAGAAAAGAAACCCAAAGAATGATTCTCATTGCTTTCATTACACAGGTTGCAATGGTGTTTTTCTTTTGGTTAAGCATACAGCTAACACCAGCACCATTCTGGACAGCGCAAGACATGTGGGCAACTATATTTGGGACAGTTCCTCGTATTACCGTCGCAAGTTGGATAGCATTTCTTATAACAGAAAACATAGACGCATACGTTTTTAGTTGGTTTAAGGCAAAAACACACGGAAGACATTTATGGGCTAGAAATGTCTTTAGTACAATTCCTGCACTGACTCTTGATAGCCTCATATTTCTACCAATAGCTTTTGCCGGCGTCATTCCTCTATGGCCTCTTATTGTCGGACAAACAATCATCAAGTGGCTTGTTGGTTTGATAAACATACCTTTTATGTACCTGAACAAGTGGGTGCTAGGTAGTGAGAAAATTGACCTAAATCAAACCAACTGATTGACGGGGATGAATAACTATTATATACAGTGTAAAGTACTGGGTGATTTCATCACGAAATTTACCAAAACAGAGAGGGGAATCAAATGAAAACAAAAGCAACTACGGAATCCGTAGTATTTTCGCTACGGGTAGTACTTACTGTTGTATTTGGGCGCACTTTGTCAAGAAATATTGAAGAAGCTTATAATTTTCTGACTTTCCTTACGGGTCTAATTTGCACTGCGGAAAATTATGAGCAGCTTCGAACAGCATGCACTCCGCATATTTTCAGACTGTACCCGTCTTTGGATAGTCCTGACATGCACCGAGCTTACAGCGAACTAGTTACACTTCTCGACACTGAAGAGGAAAAAAAATATCCTGATCTTGTCATTTTCCGGTGGATGTCTAAACTTCTTTTGAAGATGAACTCCATAGACGGCGCTTACGAATTCACCCCATGTTCTTTCAAGGTGATGTAGATATCACTACTCACAAACAATCGCTTACTACGAGCCATGGACCCCCCATGGCTCTGTTTGTATCAGTTTATAGGGTGTCAAGTTACTAACTTTTTTGCTTGAAGTCTTTCACCATTGCATTAAAGGAGTTCCAGAGAGATTGTTGTACCTCTTCATATTTTTCGGAATACATAGCATCAACCTGTTCTGCACATTCTTTTGTCACCCTCTCATCAGCATAGATATCAAGAAGAATCTTTGCACGCTCTACTTCAATTGCTTTTACACAACCGAAGTGCAGTTCAGTAGCACTGTTTATATCTTGCAAGTTCTCAGAAACTCGTTGCATCCGGTAATCAAACTTTTTCATAAAGTCAATTTGTTTTTGGAGAGCAAAATCGAGTTCAGATTGAGATGCAGCACTAAAGTATGATCCGTTTCCGTTTTCAGCAATAGCATTAAGTTGTTCGGCCGCCTCATCATCGACATCAAAGCCAATAACGTTTGCCGTTACAGACAACCCGCGCTCTTCCATACTTTGTACCACCGCCACAGGGTCGCCATCACATGTTTCTATACCATCGGAGATAAGAACGATGGAGTTGTTGTACGTATCAGTGTTGTATGGTTTCAGAATTGCGTATGCTTTTTCAAGTGCATCCGCAATAGGAGTCCATCCTGTTGGTTCAAAACTTTTAAGTGTCCTCTCCATCTTAGCACCGTCCGCAGAACCAAACGTGTATAGCTCTTCTATACCTGCACAAGATGCTTTTTTGTTTGCATCAGTGTTGTCACCTTTGTGGCCATAAACCACAACACTCACCTGTATGTTTGTGCCACTCAACTGTGCAACAAAATCTTCCACCGCTTTTTTCGCCATGTCTATTTTACGCTCGTCACCAACTTTGCCTGCCATAGAACCGGAAGCATCAAAAATAAGCACGACATTATTTTCCTTTGGAGTTGGTTCGGTGCCCGCAAATGAACCAGCCCGAATAGCACTGCTACATTGTGTCAAATCAGCTTTGTTCACAGCATACAACTCATTAAACTCGTTGATACAAGTTTTGGAAAATACACGAGTATCGGAGCCTGCAATATCATTGATAGCATCCTTTACAGAATCTTGTGAATTTGTCATTAACACAAATGCAAATACAACGACAATGATAATAAATATAATGAGGACAATTTTTTTCATATTTTCAATAGTATCAATTAATCAATAGGGGCTTCGTAAGAACCTTCCTCATCCTCATACTCTCGCGTGTTCGGTGTTTCAAGAAGGTCTTCATCATTTCCTGTGTATGAGCGCGTGGTAGGAGTTTCATTCATACTTTTTTCACCGTCTGAGAATGACTGTGTGGTAGGCGTTTGTTCCCAACTACCAGCTGGACCCTTGTAAGTGATGGTGTTGGGCGTTTCTTCCCATGAATGCACTCCGTCATTGTAAGTAAACGATGTTGGAGCTAGCTCCCATTGCATAGTGTCACTTGTGAAATTGAGTGATGTCGGTGTCTCTGTCCACTCACCCCTATCGTCCGTATAAGTGCGCACATTACCTTCATTGGAACCAACACCGCGTGAAGCGTTAGTTGTTTGAATTGCAAAAATTCCTGCAACAAGTACCAAGCAAGCAATACTTAATTTAAGTGTGTTTTGTTTTAGATATTTCATACAAAATAATACGTAGTAATAATAGACGCAACGCACAAAGCGTTTTATCCTACCACTATACCAGTTGCCAATTATAGGTGTACAGGTGACAAAAAGTACATCTACACCCTGTTTCCGTTAAAAACATATTCGATGCCTAAGACACACGAGCACAAAAAAATCTGTGTACATCAAAGTTATTGACAATGCTGGTAACTCACGAGTCGTTGTTGTACCAGCACTCCAGCCATTTTCATTTTCATGGTGGCAGTACACTATCGCACTTCTATGTATATTCCTTTCCGCATACATTGTTATACGCATTAAGAACAGTTCTTTATGACACGTATATGACATTTGTCAATGTATTCCAACCCTTGACAAATTCAAAAATAGAAATATTGTAGTAAGCAGAATTGTTAATATAGTAGGTAGAAGAAAAAAAAGGCAAAAACTGTTTTTCCCCGATCAAAAATCCAAAAAAAGGTGCAACGATGAAAAACTCCAGTGTGCTTCTGTTTCAAACCGCCCAAAGTGGTAATTTAAATTATATTGCAACATCATCGGAGCCGATCTTTTGCCGCCGCAGTTTCTGAAACACCCGTCGCCGGCACGGATGCACGGCCACTTAGGCTCTCCTTCAAAGGATTAGCCACATATACAGTTCGGGCCACGCCGCATCCATCCACCCCCAATTCGTTGGGGGTGTGATTTTTTTGTGTACCACATTTTTGTTTTTTAATCCTATTTTTTGATTACACTCGACATATACCGTAATTTTTTCTGAGACTTTTGGTTTTGAAAACAACGACTATTTTGTTGTATACTTACGAAGTAAAAAATTATTGGGTGTTGTTTTGTAAAAGTTATGCATTCTTATGATAAAAGTTAAAGAACTTTCAAAAAAATTTAATGACATGTACGCCGTCAAAGAGCTGTCATTTGAGATAGGGAAGGGAATTGTGGTCGGATTACTAGGCCCAAACGGTGCGGGTAAAACGACTTCCATGCGCTTAATGACAGGGTACCTTCTACCTGACAGTGGGGAAGTAACTGTTGACGATGTGTCGGTTATCACCCACCCTCAAGAAGCACAAAAACAAATTGGGTATATGCCGGAAACAAACCCACTCTATGGAGACATGCTTGTTTCTGAAGCCCTCGACTTTTCTGCTGACCTTAAGAACATTCCAAAAAGCAAAAGGCGCGATGCGTTTGATTTTGTGGTGGACTCGGTGCACCTTGATGAGGTATTTTACAAACCCGTAAAAGAACTCTCTAAGGGTTATAAACAACGCACAGGACTTGCAATGGCACTTTTACATCGACCAAACGTACTTATTCTCGATGAACCGACAGAAGGGCTTGACCCCAACCAACGTACTGATATTCGTGCATTGATACGTGATTTGGCAAAAGATAGAACGGTTATTATGAGTACGCATGTGATGCAGGAAGCGCAGGCAGTGTGTGACTATTTGTACATTATTTCAAAAGGCTCACTTGTCGCCCAAGGTACTACCAGAGAGCTTTCACAAAATACCGACAAAAAACAGGTCTTTGATATCGAAGTGGAAGGTGATGATGTAGAAAAACTTCTCCAAAAAATTTCTGGCGTCGAAAAGGTGGAGGTAACAAAGAAAGAGGGGAAGAAGAGTACTATTGCTGTTACTGTTTCTTCTGGAACTCCATTTCCCCCTGAACTTTCGAAGCTTGCAGGTAGTCATGCTTGGACTATCTGGAAATGCGCAGAACGAGAGGTAAAACTTGAGGATGTCTTTTATAAACTCACTACTACAGCTTAGGCTTATGGATACACGAAACATTTGCGCAATTTTTAAAAAAGAAATGCGCGGGTACCTCTACAACCCAACAACCTACATCATTGCCGGAGTGTTTATAGCAGTATGGGAGTTTCTTTTTTTCCAAAATGTATTTTTGGTTGGACAAGCGTCAGTACAAGGTCTTTTTGCTCTTTTACCATGGTTTTTCCTGCTATTCATCCCCGCTATCACTATGGGAAGTATTGCAGAAGAAACAAACAAAGAAACACTTGAGATATTACTCACACACCCGATACGCGACCGAGAGCTCATTTTAGGAAAGTACCTTTCCGCACTTGTCTTCTCTGCGGTGGTACTACTCGCTAGCCTTCCAATAGCCGTTACACTACGATTTTTCGGTGAACTAGACCTTGGTGTCTACCTCGGACAATACGTAGCAGGAGTCCTGCTCGCAAGTGCGCTTGTGAGCCTTGGTATTGCCGTCTCAACATTCTTTAGGAATCAAGTTCCCGCACTTATGGTAAGTGTTCTTGGTACCTTTATGCTTATCATTATGGGGTATGAGCTTGTAACCATAAGCTTACCCACATGGCTCGGTACTATTTTTTCTCGTCTCTCAGTACTTCCTCATTATGAAGCTATTGCACGAGGTGTGCTTGATATACGTGATGTGTGGTACTTCATACTTTTTACTGTTGTTTTTTTGGAACTGGGACACATGAAGCTCATTGCAAGAAGGACCAGTCGATATTCAAAAAAAGTTTTACAGCAGAGAACACTTGTGCTCGTACTACTCGGGGTCTTGGTGGCAACGTCTGGCTTTGCTTTTTTCCCGAGCTTTCGTCTAGACCTGACTGAAGGAAACATCTACACCCTCACAGACTCAACCAAAGATATACTTGCAAACATTCCAAGTGAAGTAGAAATCGTGTTGTATGAGTCTGCAAATCTTCCTGCGCAGTTCCAGCCAATTTCTCGGACGGTAAAAGATATTCTTAAAGATTACGGCACGTATAGTGGTTCAAATCTCTCTATAACCTACAAAAATCCAGAAACCGATGAGGCTGTAGCCACTGAGGCACAAGAGAATGGTGTACGACCTGTGCAGTTCAACATATCCGGTAACGGAGAATTTCAAGTCAAGCAAGCGTACTTTGGAATCGCAATACGAGTAGGTGAAGAACATAAGGCAATTCCACTAATCCAGAACACTTCAGACCTTGAGTATCAACTCACGAGCTTTATTAGCGAGCTTACTAAGACAGAGAAAAAGAAAATCGGTTTTCTTGATATGGGTGGCAAATCTTCAAAACAAGGTTACACACTCTTCGCACAAGAGATGGGAAAGCAATTCATTATTGAAGACATTGTTCTTGACTCAGCTACCTCTACTATTAGAGAGGACGTCACCACACTTGTCGTTTCAAAGCCGACAGGACCACTTGACTCATTGCATGAAGAGTCGTTGCGTGCTTATCTCGCTTCTGGAAGGAATGCCTTGTTCCTTGTAGATGGCCTTGAAGTAAATACGCAGTACATGGTGGTGCTTCCAAACAGTACCAGTACGGATACACTTCTTGAGGAGTATGGTGTAACAGTACATCAAGACATGGCGTATGATCTTCGCTCGAACCAAACGGTACAAATGGGAGGTGGTGGTGTCACATACTTCCTTCCATACCCAGCATATATTCGAGCACTCGTAACAGAAGGCGTGTTTGTGGGCTCAGAATTAACAAACGTGACTATTCCATGGGGTAGCAGTATGTCTATCAACGACAACACTGTTGCAGCAAAACAACTACAAAGCACCCCGCTTATACAAACATCACCGTTTGGAGGGCTACAGAAAGAAAACTTTGTGCTTGACCCACAAGGTACCTTTGCTCAAAACAATTTAAGTCAACAACTACTTGGTGTACTGCTAAAACCCGCAGAGGATGTGGCGGGTAAAAACCTACCCCACATTATCGTGATAGGTGATTCTGACTTTCTTACAGACGAGTATGTACAAGGGGCACCAGAAAATATTGCTTTCGGGATGGAGACACTCTCATACTTAGCACAAGAAAATTCTCTTGCAGGTATCAAACTTAAGCAAGAGGCATCGCACCCACTTTCATTTACTGACCCGAAGCAAACCGTATGGGTACGATATGGAAACATGCTGGGAATACTCATCGCACTTGTAGGTGTGGGAGTTGTGCTTATTGGCAGACGACGAAAGATGCGGACTTTGACGTATAAGGAAGGGAAGAACTTGTAGCTCTTAGCAAAACACTGCATTCAAGCGGTGTTTTGCATTCAGCATTACGTATTGTGTTAATTGAATACTAGTATTGTTACTAGTATTCTGGAAAGTTTTAAATTTCTCTTGAGTCATATGCCCAATGGAGTAATGTTTGCCTTTGCTTGCGTCTACAAAACACATCTCCACTTCAACAATTCTTTGTGACCTGTGCTAGGTGCCGAGAAAAAGCTTTCCATCGACGTATCTGTCTTTGATCTTCATCGGGTAACCGTCTCCCCATGTAGTAGCGACAATACCACTGAAACCATCCTCACGGATCATCTGGGTATATCCACCCTTTTCTCTTGTACAGTCACGCATGTATACGCCATCAAACACACCAAGCTCAAGCATTTCTTTCGGTGTCAGCATGGGTTTGAACTCTGGGTCAAAGTTTTTACCTATGGGTTCAGAACATGTATATACATACCCGACTTACATTTTGTCATGTACGGTAACTTTTCTCATCTTTACTAATTAGAAATATAGATACTGTAATCAGTATGTCGTACAGTGGTGTGTGTATTTGCAGTATATTACATAATTTCTTCAGCTACCACTCAGGTAGTTGACAAATTAAATAAACTGAATATAGTGTATATTAGAAACGTATAAATATAGTTGTTTGTAGTAGAAGTGAGAGGCAAAAACGTTATTTCAGATCAAAAAATCAATCACAGGTGCAACGATGAAAAACTCCATTGTCCATCAATCCACGATCGCCCAGAGTGGCACCCAAAATTATTCGGCAAGTACCCCGCGCCCGCAACCGCAAAATACGTTCTGACACCTTCGCCGCCGGCCCGGATGCACGGCCAGTACTAGGCTCTCCTTTCACGGACTAGCTACATAACGGCCTCGCCGCATCCAACCACCCTCCAATGCCTTGGGGGGTGTGATTTTTTTAGAGACTATACCATTTTTAATATTGGTATGACGCGGATAGTTCATAAAACAGAAACACCACCGTGAGTAGGTGGTGTTGTGAAGGGTTTTGGTTGTCACATTTACTTAGTTCTTAGATTGCGTCTGCCGGAACCGAGCCATCAGTTCATCTGTGACCTGCTTTGCGTCAACTTTTGTGGTGCATTTCAGCTCTGCCTCAAGCTCAGAGATTTTCGCAGTCTTTTCCGAGTTTTCAGCACTCAGGTGTTCGACCTGGGCAATGACCTCTGCAAGATGTTCGTTCAACGTACCGAGGTATTCTTCATTACTCGGTTGTCGTTTCAATTGCTCCTCAAGGTCGGCGATTCGTCTCTGATAATCGTTACACAGCCTTTGAACCTCTAACCGTTCGTACATTTGCTTTAAAACAGCTGAAACACTTTCTTCCGTAACAAGGAGGTCAAAGAAGGTCGGATCAACCACCAGAAACTTATAGCAGGTTCCATTTCCATCCTTGGTAAGCTTTCGAACAAGGCCCATGAACTTCAGGAAGAGGATGAACTGAGGCAATCCTACATGGAAACCCGCCTCTTCAAGTGATTTATGGATTTGGAAGCGACCAGTAAATCTTCCAAACTCATCTTTCGTGCACAGAGTGCTGAGGTGTCTCACAGCGGCACGTGCTGTAGCGATGAGGTCGTCACTCTTCTGAGTTTCAGGGTTTACCGTAGAGATAGTGAGTGCGGATTTTTTTTCCATCTGGTTTTCTCCTTTAGGATTGTTTAGTACAGCCCAAAACAGTAAGTTAAAACGAACCAATACTGGTTAATATTTATACACAAAGTATGTGATTTGTCAACATAAAAACCATCTATACTATACGTAGGCCTGAAGGGGAAAAATAACATCTGCTTTTGTGGAGGAGAAAAATGAACAATCAAGCCATGTTATTTATCACGCTTGGAGGAGGGAGGGAGCGTAAGAACTGGTTATCCGGTTTTTTTGCAACCTGCAGCATAACTGACAATGATGGAACAAGGTACTTGGATGATTCTGAATTACCTAATCTAAGTGAGATGAGGACCGATGCGATTGACGATTGGAACAGATTTTCACGAATATGCTCTTTCAGCATTGCAAGATCTGTTGCAGAAAAAAGGCGTCAAAAAGTTTTAAGTATGGAATTGGACGGAAAAGACACTCTTCACAATACTTTGCTACGGAGCTATGTTTGCTTACTCGGTTAATGAGTAATGTAAGGTGTCGGGAATCATTATGACTCGACACCTTTTGTATACCAGCAGGACATGCTCACCACCTTGTAAATAAATTTTATTATTGTATTCTAAGGCTTAGAAATCTCTTCCTTCAACTAAATTCAACACTGGAGATCAGACATGTATGGTAAAGAATTGAGAGCTGACGAAGCAAGCCGTATTGAATTACCTGCAAATATAGATACATTTCAAATAGAACTTAGCGAGATTTATCTCAGAAACCTTCACATGATGTCGGAAACAGTCTCAGTACCAATAAATGAGATAGTGGAAATAGAAGGTCGCCTCTGCGAACAAGAAAAAATGATACCAGCAAAACGATTTATCTTTAACGAAGGACACATACGTTCTTTACTTTTCAGAGTTTTGGAAGCTACCGGACAACTTGATAATCTTGAAAAATTTGTTGATTCTGGCGGTGTCATCAATAGACCAGATGGAGAATCATTCGGAGGAGGTTTTGACATTATCATCCGATGTAAAGAGTGAAACAATATTTCATAACCGTACATTATAGACCCCGCAATCAGGGGTCTATATGTTTTCATGAAGAGAATAATGCTATTTACGAGAAGTGCCATAAGCACACCTTCAGTAAAGAAGTTTGAAGAATCGGTTTAGGATTATTAGTGTTACCTACACAACCATTTTCTTTATTTCCAGTGACACAGTATCACCGTCAATAGTCGCAATGCCGTATTTTGCTGATGGTTTACCTTCTCCGTCATTTTCCAAAAAAGAGGGAACGGTGAAGTATGTAATCCCGTCAATTATTTGTTTACAAAAGAAATGTGTGTGACCACTAAAAACAGCGAGTACTTTCCCAGATTTGTTTAACACCTTTCTAACAAAATACTTATTATTTACAGACGCAAGTTCCGGATTTACACTAAAATAATAATTATCATTCATACTCTGTCTGTCGAGAGGATAGTGACAGTAGAGTATTGTTTTATACTGCGTTTTCTCTAAATCCTCTTCAAGCCACACTAGTTGTTCCTCACTGACATAGTTAGGACCTCGTGGCTCTGTTCTGTTTCCATCAAGAACAACCTGATGGTAACCTCCCGCATCGAAAGAGTAGTAGCATTTTTCTTCACCTATGAGGGATGCAAGTGTTTCCTTGGTGAGATTTCTTAAATCATGATTTCCAATTACATGTTTAGTAGGAGTTTTTGATGACATCAGTACTAGGGCGTCCTTGTAGTTCTCAATATCTTTCTCAAGACTATTGTCATGTATAAGGTCACCTAGATTAACAACAAGATCACAGGCATCCATCTCAGGTTTAAGTTTCGATATCAGTTTTTGAAATTGTCCCCCAAAAACATTTATATATTCTAACCCCTTATTGACTGGGTAGTTTGGGTAGTTCGAATCTTCTCCGTGATGAATATCTGTTATTAAAAATATTTTCATAGTTTACGATGACACTTTAAATTTTAAAATTTAAAGTTATGCATGGTTTCGTATCTTACTCAACATCAAGGTCATCAGGAGTTACGTCATGCGGATCCCGCTCACTGTCGTGCGTTTGGTGAGCACGTAGCGCTTCAATGTCTTCTTGTATTTGCTTTGCTTCATCCATATGACCGAGTGCAAGTTTTTCTTTGTAACTTTTCTCTAGGTTTTCGAGCATTGCATTCTGTAATCTATTGTCATCTCCAGAATCAAAACCTGAATCCACAGCAATATTTTTGTTATTCATAGTATTATGCATTACACCTTAATACTGTAATACTAGCATACTACCCCTGTCTGTGTTAATGACTGCTTAAAATCTTTCGGTCGTCTCGTAAATGGTTTGGTCAAGTTCATACCCGATAAATTTTCCTCCTTTAGAGATAACTGTTTTCCCTAATGACGCAGTTCCCATAAATGGGTCAGCAACTGTCCATAATGTGTATTATATAACAAAAACAGCTCCGATTGATCAAAAGAATTATCACTTTAAAACTAAAATTAGAGTGGTAATTCTATATGATATATCAAAAAATAGTTTTCACTTCTCGTGCGTCTTTTTATAATATGATAAATTATTAGTATGGAAAAACAAAAGGACGTAGTTATTAAAGTTCAACCATTAGAAATGGTTTTTACTGTAAACAATCCAACTATAAAAACTGAATCGAATTACTTCTTCACTTCAAGAAAAAACAAGTGTATTGAGTTTTTAAAAATGGAAAAGCATGAAGAAGCAGACATATTAGAATTTCTGTTAAACTTACATTTTGTTCTTGAGGTTGGTATTAATACTTTTTTTAGAAATTACTATAAGTGTTTTACCAATTATGACTTTTTAAAAGGGGGTATGGAAATCGACAAAATAAACTTTTCGGATAAAATTATCATTTTTTTAAACGAAAATAAGTTTACACTCAAGAATGGAGAAAATTTAAGTATCAATCGAAAAAAAGTAAATGAGATAACTGGGTTAATCAAAAATTTTAATAACATTCGTAATATGATTGTACACGGACATCCTGTTAATGAAATTTCTTCTGGGCAACACAAAAACCAATCACCTCTAAAATCCAAACTAAACGAAGAATCTTACATGAAACAAATTGAAGATTTTAAGAAAATAATTTCAAATATTAATTTTTTTATAGATAGACTTGAGACAACAGTAAGAAAAGACACCATAGAAATGTTTCAAGAGATTTACCTTAATTTAGCTTTCTTGGATATCAAATCTAAGCGGTGACCACGGAGAATTACCCTTCTCTTAAAAACATAGTCGCTCCACTCCTTGTTTTTATAGAGGTGGGCAAGTTGTATGCTTCGCATTCTAAGTTATATGATGTGGTCATGAGTCACTAAGTATTTTGGTTCACTTCGTTTCCAAAATACTAAGTGCTCTTCGACCTAGGCTCGACTAATTTCTTCGCTAGGAAATGCGAAGAAATTATATCTCCGCCTTCACAGTTGACCCGCGCACAAAACAGTTTGTGCGCTAAAACAGAAAAACATTGTTTTTAATAAAACAATGTTTTTCTGTTTTGTCAACTGTGACCCCACGGAGAATCGAACTCCGATTTCCAGGATGAAAACCTGATGTCCTAACCGTTAGACGATGGGGCCTATTATTTTTCAGGGCTTGACCCTGAAATGTGTTCGTGAGTTTACTCCCTCATAGACACATTTCAAAACCAAATACCTAACCGTTTCCTCCCGCGGGAGGAAGACGACCCGCCTTCGCGGTGCTCTGCTACTGCGGGCGAGGTGGGGCCCTCCTTCACTAAAGCTACGGCGGGCAAGCCCGTATTGTTACCTACACATTTAGGTAGCAAGCATGATTCTACAATAATATGGCTCTTTTGAAAAGCTTTTTACACAAGGCCTTGCGTTCCTCCCAGTAACTTGCTGAAGTAAGAAAACTCGCGAATATCAATTCGTGCCTCTAAGGCTGTATTTAAAAAAACTTTAAAACACTTGAAAAATAATTTGTAATTTTTGGATGAATCTGTACTATCTACATAGATTAAACATTTGTTCAGTTTTTTGAGTGGGTACAAAATACAAATTCTATTAGAAGTAATAGTACATGTGTTTTTCCCAAAGTAGCCAATTTTAACGGGAGGTTCAAATGGAAGGTACTCCGATTGTTGAGAGGTTAGATGAATTTGCAGCTAAGTATGCCGAACGCGGACCCGGGACGTTGATTATCATGTCTACGCCAAGAAAAAAACGAGCACCAGCGAAATGTGCTGGTCGTCCAAACAAGACAGGAAAACGTGCGACCGTTTGCAAGATTAAGAAAGATGGTTCTACAGAATTACTGTGCGTTATACAGGAAGCTAACGGTAGCGACCTGTACCAAGCAATAGTAGGACATAAAAAGGTTAATTTACCTGCTGGGGTAAAAATTGACACTGGTGAAAAAGAAACCTTTATACCAGTACAAAAAAACAGGGAAAGAAAAATTACTGTGGTTGTAAACCCTCTTAAGGCACCCGACGGGACAGCGCACTCATATCATGCGAAGGTGTTTGGGGTTCCAGAAAAATGTTGCGGCAATAAACCGTACTCTGTTGTTGATCATTCATTGGAAAAAATTAAAAGGATTCTTGCTGACGACCCTGACATAAAGTTCCCCAACAACATTCACATCACTGGGGAAGGGATATACCAGTACGTTTCCTGTTAAATCCTCGACTCAAAAACACCTCTATGCCGCCCTTCAAGGCGGCATTTCATTTGTACATATTTTTATAAAGGCTGATAGGTGAACAATTCGCTTGCTATCTTGTTACTTACTGTTACATTGCTAATAGAATATACCTAAAAGGAGGTGTCGAAATGGGAATGTCAGGAAATGATAAGTTGTTCATTGTAGAATTATTCCTTAAGCATGCGGAAGAGCATTTCAAAACACTTTTAATGTATGGGGGAGAAGAGCTTCATATAGTGAGAACTGTCATTGAATCACCTTTACGCGACGGTTCATTTGTTGAAGCAATCGTGGTGACCTGTGTCATGAGTAACTCTCAGTCTGTAAAAGGAAAGGCTTTTATTATTACAACATCAGCACCATTTAAATCTGACTTTGTACACATCACCATAGAAGAAGATCAGAAGAGGTTAGTCGAAAAAATGATCCCTTATGGCAAAATGGTACTTCGAGAGTTCGGAGATTATGTCATACAATTTCTTGCAGATTTCAAAAAACGCAAAGCAATTTCGTAGTGAAAGAATCCGTGCTCTGTTACCCAGAGGAGTAACTAAAAACACGGACGAAACCTTTGTACTCTCAGCTTCGCACTCTCGATAACAATCCCGAGCATCGTATGCTCGGGATTGTATAGTACCTATAAACCCCCAGCGTAGCTGGGGTGTACGTTTGAAAGACGTCGTAGGCTGATAGGTGAACAATTCACTTGCTATCTTGTCATTTACTGATACGTTGCTAGTAGATTATACAACTCTCACCAATCACATAGGAGGCGATGCAATGACTATCAGGGCAAAACATAAAGCATTTTATTCAAAAAAATATTGCGACTACGTTGAACAAATTTTCATAGAACTACTTGGCAATGAACGCCGTCTCCGCATACACAGAGAAGTTATTGAATCTCCCTTGGGAAACGGTTTGCTCGTCGAAGCCGTCATGGTGAGCTACAAAAATAGAGGTGGTGAAAAGGATACACTTGTCATGATGACATCAGCTCCCTTAAAATCTGATACAGTATACCTCGCTATCAAAGAGAGTCATGGAATAATCAGAAAGTGGATTCCATGGAGCGACGACATGTTTAAAGAAGTATGTAAATATGTTGTACATTTTCTTGCTGATTTTCGACAAAAAACCAACTGGGGAACTGCGGTAAAAGGACTCCTGTTAGGGTTATTTGTGGCAACACTGGTATACTGTTTCAAAAAATGAAGCAATTGGACATAGTCTTGTAAAAAACAACTCCAAACGTCATTTGTTTGGAGTTGAGTTTTTATATTTTTAGACTTAGCATGGAAACAAACTCTACGGTAGTATATGACATATCCACATTCAACATGCCTGAAATTCCACAAGGTATAATCCTCATAGATAAACCACTCGGGATTACTTCCTTTGACGTCGTACGTAGTCTTCGAAAAGAGCTTAAAGTGAAGAAAATTGGTCACGCAGGTACGCTCGATCCGCTTGCAAGTGGTCTCATGATACTAGGTGTGGAAGCAGGTACAAAACTCCTCCATGCGTACCAAATGCTTCCTAAAATATATGAATCTGAAATATGTGTTGGTGAACGAACGACGACAAGTGATAAGGAAGGTAAGGTACTTGAATCCTGTGTGGTAGATGAACTAGACACTACGATTGTAAAAAAAGAATTACACGAGATGCAGGGTGTCTTACGTCTCCCTGTGTCTATTTACTCAGCTATGAAGAAAGGTGGTGAAGAGTTCTATAAAAAAGCTCGTCGAGGTGAGCATCCTGTACCACCTGTACGTGACATGGAGGTTTTTGAAGCCAACCTCGTAGAAGTGTGTGAAAAAAGAGATGAGCGTATGTACCTCAGGGTAACATTCTCTGTTGGCTCAGGTACATACATACGCTCGCTCGCAGAGGAACTAGGGAGACGTCTCGGCTATCCAGCACGTCTAGAAAACTTACGGAGAGTACAGGTAGGAGACTTTAGGGTGGAACAAGCACGCGAGTTAAATGTTGAAAGTTAAAAGTTAAAAGCCGTGAGCTTAGAGTCCAGAACCGTGAGTAAAAGGATGATATCTGTTAGCAAATACGAGTAAAATACACAAGCCCGCATGTTGCGGGCTTGTGTCTTTGAACTTTTAACTTTGTACTTTAAACTCCAGAGATTAGCCTTGCATCCTCTCTTTAAGTTTAAGTATGGAATCAGCATAGACAGAAGCAGTTTCCTTATACCACTCATCATCTACATCCTCTCCCAAGTCATTCTTGACTGGATACTCTCTTCGAAGACGATTAAACTCGCTTGTGTAAAGCTCTTTCCAAAGAGCTTCTTTGTTGTGATTTTCTTTGATTTCTTTGTGCTCTTCTTTCTTTTTATGTACTTCTACTCCCTTTGCGCTCGCACCTTCCATAGCACGTAAAATATTATCATTATTTGATCGTCCTTCATATCCCATACAACAAATCTTAATTTAACGCTTGTTCAATAACTTCTTTCACATCCTTACCGTCTGCTTTTCCTTTAAGCTCTTGCATCACTGCACCCATAAGTCGCCCCATACCACTCTTATCAACAATTTTCATTTCTTCTATTTTAGCATTTACCACCTTCTGTATGTCCTCCTTACTCATCATGGTGGGTAGATATACCTCTAGGACTTTCGCCTCCGCCTCTTCGTTTTCAGCCAAGTCCTCTCGCTTACCGCTTCGGAACTGGGTTGCAGCTTCTACACGTTGTTTGACTGATCGACGAATTAAAGCAAGCACTTCTTCATCGGACAACGAATCCTGCGGAGTCCGCTTAGTTGCCGTGAGTTCAAGTGTGAAGAGTGTAAGAAGGCTGCGTAACACTCGCAAACGAACTTCTTCTTTTGCCTTCATTGCCTCAACCATATCTGCACGAACTGTTTGTTGTAGTGTCATACGGTAATTTTATTTTATAGAGTATTTTGATTATACCATGCTTCGAATCTTTACAAGCCCGAACACTCACATTCACACTGCACACCGCGGTGTGCGTGTTGCAAAGCAACACAGTGTGAATGTAAGTGTGCGGGCAAGTTTCGTTGTGCTGAAAAAGACGCACCTGTTAGGAAACGGCTTCATAGGCACAAGCTTCATGCGGTATACTTAGTCCAAATGGATTTTTCACAAAAGGCATGGGAAAGTATGTCGACAGACGAGGTTAGAAGACTTCTTGCTGTTGATTTTGAGAACGGACTCACCCTCGAAGAGGTGGATAGACGGTTGGCGCTCTATGGAAAAAATGTCCTAATAGGGTCAAAAGAAACAGGTATTTTTGCCAAAGTACTATTACAATTCAAGAGTTCGTTGAGTTATATCCTCATCGGTGCCGGGATGGTGACACTGTTACTTGAAGAATATATCGACTCGCTCGTAATTTTTATTGCCGTCATTATTAATGTGATTATCGGAACGCTACAGGAAGAGCGCGCCAGTAAGGCATTTCAGAAACTAAACACTTCTCAAGAACGACATGCACTTGTCTTTCGTGAAGGAAAAAAACTCAACATACTCGCTGAGAATCTAGTACCAGGAGATATAGTCGCACTGCAGGGTGGGTACCTTATTCCTGCGGATATTCGGATTGTGGAGGAAAAAGACTTGAAGGTAAACGAAGCAGCTCTCACAGGCGAGTGGCTTGCTGTCTCCAAGTCTAAAGATCAGATAGCACTACACGCACCACTAGCCGAGCAAACCAACATGCTCTGGATGGGGACCCTTATTGAATCCGGCCACGGGAGAGGTGTCGTGGTGGCTACAGGAGAAAAAACAGAAATAGGAAAAATTGCTCTGTCACTTCAAACTATCTCAGAACAAACTACGCCACTACAAAAAAATATTAAAAACATAACACGTTTTTTGACCTATGTGGTCGTTATAGCTCTGGCGTGTATCTTATTCATCGGCTTCATACAACAACGCGACCTTCTCGACATGCTCCTTGTTGCTATTGCAACTGCCGTCGCCACAGTACCCTCTGGACTTCCTGCTGCGGTGACCGTCGTACTTGCCGTGGGCATGGAGTCTATTTTGAAACGTGGCGGGTTAGTCCGAAACCTGCTGGCCGCTGAGACATTGGGTGCTACCACTGTTATCTTGACTGACAAGACAGGAACTCTGACTGAAGCTCGTATGAAGCTTGCATCGCTACACAGCTATTCGGGTATCCGAGATCATAGAGAAGGTCCTGACGACGATAATAAGTTTCTTCTTGAACAAGCAACACTTATGAGTGACGCGTTTATTGAGGAGACTACTGACGCATCTGCACAGCTCGTCGTACATGGTAGACCAATAGAAAAAGCTGTCGTACTTTCAGCACTTGAAGCAGGTATTTCACAAGAGAAGGTTTTGGAAGCCTACCCCAGACTCGACTACTTACAGTTCACTTCGACACGTCGCTTTGGGGCCTCACTCCATAAAAACCCAGCAAAGAAAACAAACCGTTTGATTCTCAGTGGTGAACCAGAAAAGCTACTCGAGGCATCGCAGTACATCAGAGTGGATGGAAAAAGGGTAAAAGTGACTCCCCACGAGCGAAAGCGTCTCTCAGATGTTCTCAGAGAACGAACCCTCGAGGGTAAGCGTCTTATTTGTCTTGCATATCGAGATGTCAGTATTGATTCTATTCCTGAAGAAACAACTGATGCACAAAACTTACTTGATGGCATTGTGTTTGCTGGATTCATAGCTTTTGAAGATCCTATTCGTACTGATGTTGCCAAAGCAATAGCTGAAGTAAAAGAAGCAGGTGCACAGGTAATCATGCTCACTGGTGACAATCCCGAGACTGCACACTACATCGCACAACAAGTGGGTATTACCCAGCCTGGAGATGAGCTTGTTATCAGAGGAGATGAGATTGAAGAATTGGATGATGCTGGTTTGTATACAAAACTGCAAAGAGTTCGTGTCATTGCACGTGCTACACCGGCTCACAAACTTAGAATAGCTCAGGTTTTGAAGAGTAGTGGAGAAGTCGTCGCCATGACTGGTGACGGTATTAACGACGCACCAGCTCTACGCGCCGCAAGTATAGGTGTAGCGGTAGGCTCTGGTACAGAAGTGGCAAAGGAAGCGAGTGACCTTGTATTAATCGACAATAGTTTTTCTATTATTGTCTCAGCAATTGAAGAAGGACGACGCATCATAGACAACCTCAAGAAAATTATTGCCTACCTTCTCTCTACTTCTTTCAGTGAAATTTTTGTTATCGGAGGTGCATTGGCAATAGGAGGACCTCTCCCCCTCGTGCCAACACAAATACTCTGGGCAAACATTGTTGAGGAAGGGCTTATGAGTTTTTCTTTTGCTTTTGAGGGCAGAGACCCGCACGCCATGAAGCGCGATCCTCGCAGTGCCGCTTCCAAAAACATTCTAACCAAGGAACTTCGTAAACTTATCATCCTAGTATCACTTACCACAGGACTACTGCTCGTCGGCTTGTACTACTGGCTCAACAGTATTGGCCTTCCTGAGGAAGAAATGCGTACAGTGATGTTTGTCGCACTCTCTCTTGACGCCATCTTCTTTAGTTTTTCACTCAAATCACTCGACACCCCTGTCTGGAAGATTAATGTGTTTTCAAACAAATATTTACTTTTTGCACTCTTGACCAGTATATCTCTGTTATTGCTGGCGCTTACATGGAACCCGCTCATGACACTTCTTTCTATCACTCCACTTACTTCTTTTGAAAAACTCCTTCTCGTTGGTGTGGGTATTATGAATCTCGCCACGATTGAGCTCATGAAGTTCTTTTTGTTTGAGCGGGATTTCCAAAAAACGCTGGTTGCGGAGAAACTGCCTTCGTAGCTTGTTTTTGTCATTGCGCCTTGTCCTGCCGTAGCTTCCATAGAAGTGAAGAAGTGAAACAACCCACATCTTTTACTCGTAACTCGCTTTACTCATTACTTTCACCCCGCCACAGTGAACTGTACCCCATTTAGTGTCTACTAAATGGGGTACAGTTCACAGCGGGGCAAGCTCGCTAATTTTTACCTCGTTTGGTTTGCCAAACAACACTAATGACTTTAGTATATTGATATGGAAACATTTTTTATACTGGTAATAGTTCTTCTAATTCTCGGAAACAGTTTTATTTTGTGGTTCTTTCTGAAAAAACCCAAAAAAGAAGATACCTCAAGAGATACACTCCTACTCCAACAACAAATTCAAGATCTTACGAGAACGATGCGTGAGAGTTCAAATATACAGTTTCAAGAAAGTAGAGAACTTGTTCAAGGTATTAACAAAGAAGTAAATGAACAACTTCGAAATGTCGTGCGTCAAGTGACTGAGGTTTCTGAATCTTCAAAACAAGTTTTCTCAATTGCAGAGCAACTTCAAAATCTTGAAAAAGTTTTAAAACATCAAAAACAACGTGGCAACCTCGGTGAAGCTTCCTTACAGCTTATTATTGAAAATATGCTACCTCCAACTTCCTACAAACTACAATATCAATTTGCAGGTGGGGACACGGTAGATGCGGTCATACTTACTAAAGATGGAATGATACCAGTCGATGCCAAGTTCTCACTTGATAATTATCGACGACTTGTTGATGAAACCAATGAAGTGCAGCGCATAGAACTAGAAAAGGAGTTTCAAAAAGATTTAAAAAAACGTATAGAAGAAACTGCTAAATATATTCGACCCAAGGACAATACTCTTCCTTTTGCATTCATGTATATTCCAGCCGAGGCGATATACTACGACCTGCTCGTCAACGAAGTGGGTGCGGTAAAAGTAAACACGCGCTCACTTATCGACTATGCGTACAAAGATAAAAATGTCATTATTGTTTCCCCAACAACATTCGCAGCCTACCTTCAGACGGTGCTATACGGTTTCAGAGCTTTTAAAATAGAAGAATCGGCAAAACAAATAGGGAAACAAGTTGAGTCACTTTCGAGACACTTACGAGCATATGATGAGTATTTTGCAAAACTTGGAAATGCACTTGGCACCACAGTTAATCACTTTAACACTGCTCAAAAAGAACTGGGTAAAATCGAAAAAGATGTATTAAAAATTACGGGTGATTCACCAGAGTTTGAGAAACTTACCCTAGAAAAACCTACAGAAAACAAGGATTAAATTACTACATTACAGGGCTTGTCCCGTTAGAGGCTCGTCCCGATTCTTTCGCATCGGGACGCAGTTGCTCTGCAACTTGCGTCTAACGAGACTTGCGTAGATTAAGACAATAGTGCATAATGCATCCGATTATGGCATACGCAATCATAGAAACAGGAGGAAAACAATACAAAGTTGCTGAAGGCGACATTTTTTCGATTGAGAAACTTAAGGACCACAAAACTGGAGATACGGTCATTTTTGATAAAATTTTAGTCGTTGATACTGGCTCAGCCACAACGGTCGGCACTCCTTATATTGAGGGAGCTACAGTTGAGGTAAAGTTTACTGAGGAAGGAAAAGGGAAGAAAATACACATAATGAAGTACAAGGCAAAAAGCAGGTATAAACGCCGTTTAGGACACCGTCAACCGTTTGCCAAAGTTTCTGTTAATAAAATCAAGTAAAAAACCGTCATATGTTACGACGGTTTTTTTATACTTTCATAAACGGCGCATTCCTTCGTGCACTTCACAAAACAATACTCACCGTGCTACTTATACGCCTCCTCGTATTATTTTGTTTGAGTGCCTCCACCTTCGCTAAAGCTATGGACTCTTGCGCCAAAGCTTTAGCGTCGGAGCACGGACAAGTCCACACACATAAGCTATGTGTGTGGACTTGTCGAACTGCATCCGTTTATGAAAGTCTAGTACTACATTACTTTCTAACAATCAAACCTAAAACCTGATAGAGTAGTATATATAAGTATAATATTATGTGTGGCATTGTTGCATATACAGGAAATAAACCTGCAAGTTCGATTCTTTTAGATGGCCTGCGAGAACTCGAATATCGAGGGTACGACTCGGTGGGAATGTATATTTCTGGATATGGTGCATTTCGTACTGTCGGGACAGTTCAAAATCTTGCTGACTCTTTACCGAACTCTCTCCTTGGTACGACAGGTATTGCACATACACGGTGGGCAACACATGGACTACCCTCACAAAAAAACACCCACCCACACACAGATCCAACACAAAAAATTTGGTTGGTTCATAATGGGATGATAGAAAACTATCAAGAGTTGCGTGACGTGTTAGAAAAAAAAGGAAATGTTTTTACATCCGACACTGACTCAGAAGTACTAGCACACTTAATAGCAAAGGAGTACGAGGTTGAAAAAAAACTATCTGACGCAGTATCATCCGCACTTGCACAGGTTCAAGGGTCGTACGGTATAGCAGTCATCGCTACCGATGATCCAGAAACAATTGTACTAGCCTCACTTGGAAGCCCTATGGCAATAGGGGTAAAGGAAGGAGAGTATATTATGGCTTCAGATATTACCCCGATGCGTCGACACACGAGCAATGTAGTTTATTTAAAGGATGGTGAGTACGCGGTCGTTAACAAAGAGGGGTACTCTATATACTCAACAGATCACCGCAAGATGACCCGTAAGCCTAAACTGCTTCAGAAAGAATATGAGGAGTTTCAAACTGCTTCCAAGCACACCCACAGCATGATTAAGGAAATACTTGAAATACCTTCAGCACTTGAAAACGCAGCGCGTGGAAGAATTGTTATTAATGAAGGAAATACAAAACTTAAAGGACTTGAAGACTACGCACGTGAACTGCAAGAGATTGACCACATCGTTATTGTTGGATGCGGTTCGTCATACTATGCTGGACTCATCGGAAAACTGCTTATTGAGGATCACGCAGGTATACGAGTTGATGTGGAGTATGGATCAGAGTTTTGTAACAGACCGATACTCGCCACGCCCAACAAGACCGTATTTTTAGCAATTTCACAATCTGGAGAAACAGCTGATATTATTACTGCCCTTAAACAAGCAAAACGAGTCGGCATGCTCACCCTTGGTATAGTTAACGTCGTAGGTAGCACCATAGCAAAAGAAATTGATACTGGCGTATTTAACCACGCAGGACCGGAAATAGGTATCACGTCAACGAAAGGGTTCGTGAGTCAACTGGAGATACTTACACTGATTGCCTTGTTTTTAGGTAGATTACGAGGTGTTTCGCAAGCACAAGGTGCGGAGTTAGTTGTGGAAATACAACGCCTTCCTGACAAAGCTCGATCCATCCTTTCAAAAAGAGACAAGATTAAAGAGCTTGCAGAAAAGTACCTTGGGTATGATGACTTCCTCTTTATGGGTCGGGAATACAACATAGCCACCGCATACGAGGGGGCTCTCAAGCTCAAAAAGGTATCCTATGTACACGCAGAAGGTTTCCCTGGTGGGGAAATAAAACATGGTCCTATAGCGATGATAAACGAGATATTTCCAATCATTGCCATTATGCCGAGTGATTCTACATATAGTGCCATGCACAAAGATGTTGAGGAGCTCAAAAAATTACACGGTAGTATTCTTGCTATCGCAACTGAAGGAAACATGAACGTCAAAGTACTTGCCGACGATGTCTTTTATATTCCTGATACCAAGCATTGTTTAACTCCAATTCTCGCAAACATACCCTTGCAACTCTTTGCATACTACACAGGTATTTTACGCGGTTTCAATGAAGAAAAAGTTCGCGATACTGTGAAAATTTTCGCCAAAGGCGATTAAATAGTACGGGACTTGCGTAAATGGATGTGCCACAAGGGCATTCCCATTTTTATAGTCGCTTTGCTCCTTAAAAATTAGGTTGCACTTCATCAGCGCCCTAGCAAAATGGAACAAGTTGTATGAACAATACTACGAGAGACATTTTGTGACGGGCCCTGTACTAGAGCGAAGCTTCAGTACGGGGCGGGCAACGAAGAAATGCGACCAATTTTTGTTAGCCGAAGGCTTTACAAAAATGAAGTACTCCTGCCTGCCCCGTACCCATTGCGGAGCTTTGTGGTACTGGGGTGGTGCACCGTTTGTGCAAGTCCTATGTCAACTTCGGCGTTTCAGCGCATGCACCATAGTATCCTTGTCAACGTACTCGAGCTCTGTTCCTGTGGAGAGCCCACGACCAAGTTTTGTGATAGTAATGGCTCGCTCTTTAATAATGGGTTTTATTTTTTCCTCAATGTAGGTGTACGTATCCTCACCTTCGGTTGTAGCAGAAAGTGCAATAATGACTTCTTTAACGGGTTCATTTGTATTTGCAAGGAGTGCCAGAAAACTCTCTATGCGAACTTTTTTCTCAGGATGTGCATCAAGAGGACTCGTGGTACCACCAAGAACATAATACCGTCCTGTATAGGTACCAGTGCGCTCAATATTTTCCAGATCAACATCTTTTTCTACCAACATCACGGTCGTTGCATCACGCGCTTCACTTGAACAAATAGCACAGAATTCACGAGCAGAATTTTTTGGGTGAAGTCGTTTACACCTCGGACACACTGTAATCGTACTTCGCGCTTCAAGAAGCGTTTTTGAAAACGATTGTATAAACGCCTGATCCTGTCTCACAAACCAAAACGCAAGTCGTCGTGACTGCCGTGGACCAATTCCAGGCAACTTTTTTAAAAGCTCAGTAAGTTGTGAAAGTGCGTCCATGATTCGGTAATTTTTAATTTTCAATTTTTATTGAAATCCTACACCGCCAAGGCGGGGACAGACTTTATAAACATTTTACTTTATAAACTTTTAGCTCAGTACTCGCTTTACTCATCACTTTCACCCCGCCCGTGGCGGGGCAAGCTTACCTCTCTACCAATCTTCATCAGCTTCAGCACCTACTTTTTCATCCACTGATCCATAATTAGATCTTTCTATTGAGAGAAAACTTGCTTTCTTTTCATCAAAATAGAGATCAATTTTACCCACGGGGCCATTTCTGTGTTTTTCAACCATAATCTCTGCAATATTTGGTCTGTCTGAAGTGTCATTCATTTTGTCCTCTCGATGAATAAACATAACGACGTCAGCATCCTGCTCAATACTTCCTGAATCACGAAGGTCAGAGAGCCTTGGTTTGCCACGTCGCTGTTCCACCGCACGAGAGAGCTGTGAGAGTGCCAGTACCGGTACTTCAAGCTCACGTGCTAGTGATTTTAGCGAACGCGAAATTTCTGTAACTTGTTGCACCAAAGAATCTCCGCTGTGCTTGCCCGTAGGCGCCATCATTTGGAGATAGTCAACTATAATAAGTCCAAGTCCATGCTCTCGCTTCAGCCTCCTTGCTACCGAACGCATACCTAGAATATTGTTTGCAGGCTTGTCATCAATGTAAATAGGCGCCGTAGAAAGTTTATCGATAGCTTCGCGTATTTTTGCAAATTCATCATCTGTGGTCAACTTTCCTGTTCTTAGTTTCCACGCATCTACCCTTGCTTGGGATGCGAGCATACGATCTACCAACTGCTGACTACTCATTTCAAGAGAGAATATACCTACTGCGGTATTATGATTGACCGCTGTCTGTCTGGCGATATCAAGTGCGAGGGCTGTTTTACCCATTGAAGGTCGTGCAGCAAGAATTATCAAATCTGATTTTTGAAGACCAGCAAGTAGGTTATCTAGATCTTTGTACCCAGTCGGAATACCCCTCATCTCATCAGTTGAGTTGTGAAGGTGGTCAATTCTTTCCCAAGCCTCCCCAAGTGACTCTTGCATGGAGACAAATTTGTGAAGACCTGGAGCGTTGGTAATTTCATACATCCTCTTCTCAGCTGCATCAAGTACTTCTTCAAGGTCGTTTCCTTCATCAAAACCAAGCTCAGCGATATACTCCGCAGCATCAATAAGGGATCGAAGTGTTGCAGCCCTTTGCACCAAATCTCCATAGTGATGCGCATTCGCCGTTGCAGGTACGGTATTTACAAGCTCCGTTAAGTAACTCGCACCGCCGATGCGTTCAATAGCCTTATTGGCTTTGAGACGTGCTGATACGGAAAGTACATCTATCGGCTCACTCTTACTAAACAAATCACGCATCGCTTTATAAATAAGTCGATGCTTGTCAACATAGAAGCTGTCGGCAGAAACCACGTCCGATATGTCGTACATGCACTCAGGTTTTATCATTATCGCCCCAAGAAGTGCTTTCTCAGCCTCAAGAGATTGAGGTGGCACGCGTACATGTGTTGGTGATAAAGCCATTTAGGCTACATTGTACCACCCAAGTAAGTTGTGTGGAGTCTTGCTAAGTGGTGGAAAGCCTGTGTATACCACAGATTTATGTCTTTCATATGGTATAGTTTTGTTATGAATCACCATGCGTCGTTGATAGAAGCAGAGCGAGAAACAGGTCTTGCATGGGCTCGTACGTACGTAGAAGAAGAGCTTCATCTTCCGCTTCATGGAAACCCTGATATAGAAACTATTGAACGAGAACGCTATACCATAGATGACGCCCGAAACCTCACCGCACGAGCAAACCAAACACCGCTCGGGAGCGCACAGGTGTTCATTATTGTATGCGAAAGTATTTTACTCGAGGCTCAGAATGCACTCCTGAAGCTTTTTGAAGAACCTGCTCCCCATACACATTTCGTGCTTATCCTCCCCACACGAAAAGGTTTGTTACCCACCATATTATCAAGATTATCGTACCGCGGCCGACTTCAGAGCACCCCAACAGAAATGCTTCTTGCAGAAAAATTTCTTCAAACCACCGTAGCTGATAGAATATCTATCCTTCAACCAATTCTCAAAGATAAAGATAGAAAACAGGCAAGGGCATTCATCGACGCGCTCGAAGCGACAGTACATAAAAAAGGTGTACAGAAACACGAGCAATCGCTCTCAGAAATTTGTTTTGTAAGAACCTACCTTCGAGACACCTCAAGCTCACTTAAGATGCTTCTTGAACATCTTGCTGTAGTCATATAATTTACAGACCTAAATATATGCGTACAGAAAAAACAACACCACTTAGTAATAGAACTACCAAGTGGTGGCAAACAGTTATTTATGTTTCATTATTGCCAGAAAGGTGAGTACAAAAGCAATCGGCAACAGAAACAAGCAGAACAGTAAGAAAGTGAGAGCTGACACCCAAAAATCACATACGCCCACTGCCTTCCAGCGCATGTTGAAATCGATACAGTTCAAAGGTGAAATACGATTCCGTGCGTAAGGGAATAAACTAAGTAATCCAATAAACACAAATTCTATTGCATCCCGAATTGCTAGGGTAGCATCATCCTCCTTTAGAAGATACACAAAACGCGCTAGAAATGTGACACCTGCAAGCGGTATCCACCACCACAAGCAAAATAATTTTTGGTACGTAGAAAAAATCAAAGTAATAGTTTCCATTACATCTCCTCAAGTTGTGGATTTGAAAAACAGTATTCTGCATATACCTTAGCATGATAACTAAATAATGACCTTCTCAGGGTCATTATTTTTTAAGAAAGTTACTGAATTGTATGCTCTCTTTGGGAATACAGATACATTTGAGCATTCATACGCCACAACTTGCACTGATTACCGGTAACCTTGAAAAAGGTTTCCGAATCATGTTCCGTGACATAATTTGAAGCTTCCTCGGTAGTCAGAAATACAAGCGGTCTTTGCAGGTTGCTTTCACCGCAATTTATACAGGTTACTGTCTCATCGCTGACGTAGTACGCAGGCCCATTTTGAACCCCAGCATCATCTACATAGTAGTAACCTAATACATAGACATCGTCACAAGTAGGACATAAACATCCTACAAACACTTCGCAGTCTTTTGAGACTGGCCTAACAACAAAATTCTTTAACGATATTCTCTGAAACCTAAATGAAGAAACCATGCCTCACCTCCTTGAATTTCTTATTGATTCTCAAGTAATCTCTCTTCTTCAAGAAAAACACCCTTCCTTTTGTATGTCAAGCCCGCACACTTAAACTCATGGCTACGAGTTTAAGTGTGCGGGCAAGCAGCTTTCCGCACTTGACGTCATCTGTTACAATTAAAATACTAAACAAAACTTACACTATGTACGACTTTAAAAAACTTTCAAAAGAAATAGAAGTAACCACGGAACACTTTAAAAACGAACTTGCAAGCATTCGCACTGGTCGAGCTGCACCAGCATTACTTGATGCTGTGCGAGTAGACTCATACGGTACCAAAGTACCACTTAACCAAGTTGGAAGTGTCACTATTGAAGACGCACGGTCACTCCGTGTAACACCTTGGGAAGTAGATGCAGTGAATCAAATTCGCCAAGCTATCAGTGATGCGAATCTTGGCGTATCGGTAAGTTCAGACGGAAAAGGTGTGCGAGTAACATTTCCAGAACTCACCAGTGATAGACGAACTCAGCTTATAAAACTCACGAATACCAAACTTGAAGAGGCTCGCATAGCAGTACGCAAACATCGCGAAAACGTGTGGGATGATATCCAAAAGATTCAAAAGGCTGGGGACATGTCTGAGGATGATAAGTTCAGAGCAAAAGATGAGATGGAGAAACTCATTAAAGCAGGGAACGATGCACTCGAAAAACTTGCAGAGAAAAAAGAAATTGAATTAAACGCCTAAGTGTAACTTACAACTCATGACCATTCTTATATTTTTAGCTGTTCTCGTAGTGCTCATTTTAGTCCATGAATTTGGCCACTTTTTTGTTGCTAAAAAGTCAGGTATTCGTGTTGATGAGTTTGGTATTGGTTTTCCTCCTAAAATCATAGGGAAAAAAATTGGCGAAACGGAATATACCATCAATTGGCTACCTCTGGGAGGATTTGTAAGCATCTGGGGAGAAAACCCAACTGACGAAAACTACACAGACTCGGGAGATAACAGTAGGAGTTTTGTACAACAACCAAAATATATCCAAGCAGCAGTACTCGTCGCTGGAGTCGCCATGAACATCTTATTTGCATTTGTCCTCTATGTCGTCGCGTTTATGATTGGTATGCCAACGGCCATAGAAAGTCTTGAGACAGCAGGAAATGTACATGATGTACGCCTCGTTGTCACATCTGTACTACCCGAGTCACCAGCTTTAGACCAACTATTACCGAACGACGAAATTGTAGCGCTCCACACTAGCAGCGCATCACTTTCATCGAACGAACAACTTACCTCTCAAGAAGTTTCTGAATTTATTTCCTCAAGTAATGGTGCTGAGGTAACTTTTGAAGTGATACGACAAAACGATCCACACACCCTTACCCTACAACCAATCCAGGGTATTTTTAAGGATGACCCTACGCGTTACGGAGCAGGCTTTTCCATGTCGCTTGTGGGCATTCAAAGCCTTCCCATACACCTTGCAATAGTTGAAGGGGCAAAACAAACATACTTCGCATTTATAGATATCACGATTGGTTTGTATGGCTTCTTCACCGGGATAGTCACCGGTAGCTCTGATTTTTCAGACGTAACAGGACCCGTAGGTATCGTAGGACTTGTTGGAGATGCTGCTGCTTTGGGCTTTGTATGGCTCATCAGCTTTAGTGCTTTTATTTCTCTCAACCTTGCGGTCATTAACCTCCTCCCATTTCCTGCACTTGATGGAGGCCGGCTTGTCTTAGTAGGAATTGAGGCAATAACACGAAAACCGATAAACCCCAAGATTGCAACACGGCTAAATCAAATCGGTTTTATTGCTCTTCTTACCCTTATGGCAATTGTAACGTTTAATGATGTCGCAAAACTCTTCTAGTTTTGACCATTACGTGATAATACAGTACGATTGCTTCATAGATATCACTCATCTTTATAAAGACTTGTTTTTACGTACACATCATGAACACCACACACACAGCATCCACAACCTTAGGGATGAGACAAACACAACTATTCACAAAAACACGCAAACAAGCACCTTCTGATGAAATCTCAAAAAATGCTCAGTATTTGATTCGAGCCGGATACCTCCACAAGGAGATGGCTGGCGTCTATAGTTACCTACCACTCGGTTTGCGGGTTCTCGAAAAGATTATCTCGATTATTCGAGAGGAAATGAACAGCATCGGTGGACAAGAGATTCGTCTCTCTACGCTCCAGGATCAAGGTCCATGGTCTGCATCTGGAAGATGGAGCAGTGCTGATGTCGACGTGTGGTTCAAAACAGAGTTACAAAATGGCACAGAGCTCGGCCTAGGCTGGACGCACGAAGAGCCAGTTACCAATCTCATGCGAGATCATATAAACTCATATCGAGACTTACCTCGGTATGTCTATCAAATTCAAACAAAATTTAGAAACGAAGTACGAGCAAAAAGCGGTATTATGCGGACACGGGAGTTTTTAATGAAAGACCTCTACTCATTCAGTCGCGACCAAGAAGCACTAGATGCATTTTATGAGGAAGCGGCACTTGCATACATGCGCGTCTTTACACGCCTCAACTTAGGAGACGTTACGTACAAAACATTTGCAAGCGGTGGCGCATTCTCAAAATATAGCCATGAATTCCAAACAATTTCTGATGCAGGTGAAGACATCATCTACGTGAGCAAGGAAAAGGGTATCGCTATTAACAAAGAAGTATACACCGATGAGGTGTTAAAAGATTTAGGTATTACTCGGGATTCACTGGTAGAAGAGAAAGCAATAGAAGTGGGGAATATTTTTAAACTTGGAACGCGTTTTTCTAAATCAATAGGGCTCACGTTTAAGGATGAGGACGGGAAGGACCAGTTCCCAATCATGGGTTGCTACGGTATAGGTCCAAACAGACTCATGGGCACTGTTGCTGAGCTACATTCAGATGAGAAAGGTTTGGTGTGGCCAAAAAGTATTGCACCATTTAGAGCACACATTGTACGGCTCGGTGAGGTGGAGGAAGTTGTTGCTCATGCAGATGCACTCTACGAAACACTTACCGAACAAGGTATAGAAACACTCTACGATGATAGAGATGTACGAGCAGGAGAAAAGTTTGCCGATAGTGATCTTCTAGGTATTCCTGTCCGCATTATTATTAGTCAAAACACCCTCACTGAGGGAATGCTTGAAGTTGTGCTACGCGCCACAGGCGAAAAGAAGATGCAGACAGAAAGCGAGCTTATTGAAGAACTTTCTGCCTAGCACTCACACATATGTCACTTTTTTCACGTCTATTCTCTTCATTCTCAAACGATATCGGTATTGATTTGGGTACTGCTAACAGTTTGGTATACCTACGTGGCAAAGGCATTATTATCAACGAACCGTCTGTGGTAGCACTCAATCAAAAAACAGGGCAGGTGGTTGCTGTGGGTAAAAAAGCGAAAGAAATGTTAGGTAGAACACCACAGCATATCAAAGCAATACGTCCTTTGGTAAATGGTGTTATTTCTGATTTTGAAGTGACCGAAGAAATGCTTGGCTACTTCCTCACCAAAGCTCAAAGTGGCACACGCTCACTTATTGGACCACGTGTCGTTATAGGAGTTCCTTCCGGCATTACCAATGTGGAATCTCGCGCAGTCCGAGATGCTGCTCGAAACGCAGGCGCTCGTGAAGTATATATTGTTGAAGAAGCGGTAGCAGCGGCGATAGGTATGCGACTCCCTATACATGAGCCCCGTGCAACAATGATAGTAGACATCGGAGGAGGAACCACTGACATAGCAGTGCTCTCACTTAATGGCATTGTTCGTTCAAGGAACCTTCATGTGGCAGGTGACCGTCTTAATGCAGATATCATCAGACACCTTCGTGATGAATTTAAAATCGTCATCGGTGAAGGCACTGCGGAAGATTTGAAATTTGCAATATGTTCACTCCTTGAACAAGCAAAACCATTTGAGGCACCGGTCCGCGGACGTGACCTTGTTACGGGTCTACCAAAAGAAGTCAGTATCACTGATGAAGACATTCGAGAAGCAATTGCTACGAGTATAGATTCTATTATTGAGGGTATACGAAATGTACTTGAAGAAAGCCCACCAACGGTCGTAGCTGACATCATGCAACAAGGGATTAACCTCACTGGTGGTGGTGCGCTCATTCACGGAATTCCGGAATTACTTACATCTATGCTCGACCTACCGGTTAACGTTGCAAATGACCCCCTTACCTCAGTGGTTCGTGGTACAGGCGCCATAGTTGAGAAACTAGAAGATTTCAATGATATACTGATAGACGAAGATGCGTTACCAACACTTGAAAACAGCTAGAAAAATACATGCATTTCTTGTACCCATCGTACCGATTCTTATTGCAGTAGTGTTTATACTCACAAAAGCTGAGGTGCCTGCATTTGTAACAAACGGTGCCCATGAATTAGCGACTCCGTTATGGTCTGCTCGTGATGCGATATTTGGTACAATAACTAACACTACTTCACTGTTTGCAAGCAAAAGATATCTAGCCGAACAAAATTTGATACTCAAGAATGCCTTGTTACAAAGGACTCGAGAAACATATACAACGAGAGCGCTCTCACTTGAGAATGAACACTTACGTGAGCTCCTCCACCGAGTTGATGCTCGTCCAGAACTACTTCCTGCTGCAGTGATTCATGGTGGGGCCTTTTCCCCTTATGACACATTTTTTATTGATATAGGATCAAACGAAGGTGTCCGTGATGCTATGCTTGTACTCACACCTGAGAATATTGCCTTTGGTAGGGTAACGAAGACACTTGAGCATACTGCTATTGTCACACAATTTTCCGCAGCAGGACAGACGTTTGATGTACTCCTTGGGGCAACGACTACAAGCGTGCATACCACAATTAACGGCATCGGCTCAGGCACCATGCTTATAACTGTTCCTCGCGACGTAGAAGTACATGAAGGGGACAGTGTCACACTACCCAGTTTTACGACATACACTCTTGGCACCATCGCTTCAATAGAAGTTGCACCAGAAGATGCATATAAAACTCTGTACGTGCGTAGTCCTTCGAACAGTTACGGACTTCGTCATGTCCTTGTTGACACAACGAGTATCTGGAATATTGAACCCCAAGCAGAGGAAGATACTGAAGGGGATAAAGAAGCACAGGATACCGAAACACCATGAGTACACGTACACTTTTCAAACAACATCCACAAACCACTTCACTCTTAGTGAGAATACTGCTGTTTTGTACTGTGATACTCACGGCCATTATTGGTCCATGGTGGTTTTCATTTGGGTTAGCAGTAGTACTCCTGATTTTTTTTAAATACTACGAGGTTGTGCTCGGCGGACTCATACTCGACATACTGTTTGCAGGTGAAGGTTTTTCTTTGGCCGTAGGGGATTTTTTGTTTACTATAATACTTCTTTTTATGATAAGTTTTTCTTTACTATTCCTCCAAAGATTTCGCAGCATAAGTTCACTATGATGTTTTCGAGAAGAAAAAAACAACACAAAGATACACTTATCTCTCCAGAAGAAATTCTACTTGACGCGAGCAACCTGCCTTCCTTTGGACCAAACACTCTTGAAGGGAAACTCAACAAACCTATTGGGCCACAGTCATTAAAGCCGCTTATCTTGTTGATTGTACTCACTGGTATTGTACTCTTCGCTCGGACAGGACAACTCATGGTGCTCGGGAGTGAACATTACAAAAGCCTTTCTGAAGACAACCGACTTGGGCACTCTATTCTCTTTGCTGAACGTGGAATTATTTACGACAGAAATAATGTAGAGCTCGCTTGGAACATCCCACACCTTACCGATGGAAAGTTTGAAGAGTATGATGAACGCTCGTACGCAACTACAACAGGTTTAGGGCACATCCTTGGGTACGTTCGTATGCCTGCACGGGACTCAAGTGGAATACTTTTCAGAGAAGGTATTGAAGGTGTGAGTGGCGCAGAACTTGTTTTTGATGAAATTCTTAGAGGGAAAAGCGGTACTAAAATAGTTGAAACTGATGCGCGTATGGACGTGGTAAGTGAAGGCCTTCTTGAAAAGCCTGTTTCAGGTGAAGCGCTTCACCTGACGATTGATATACGACTACAAGAAGCACTCAATAGATTTATTGGGGAACTTGCCGAGCAGGTACCATTTCGAGGTGGTGCTGGTGTCATTATGGATATCGAAACAGGTGAAATACTAGCAATGACAAGTTATCCAGAATACAGCTCTAGTGCACTTATCTCAGGCGATAGTGAGAAAATAGCTTTGTACAACAGTGACTCACGAACGCCGTACCTGAACCGGACACTCGCTGGGCAATACACCCCAGGGTCTATTGTTAAACCGTACATGGCTTCTGCCGCACTCAATGAAGGTATCGTCAAACCTGAAACGAGCTTTGTCTCTACAGGCTCGTTGCGTCTAGCAAACCCATACACACCTGGACAATACTCTGTCTTTACAGACTGGAAAGCACACGGGGTTGTTGACCTTCGAAGAGCACTCTCGGTTTCTTCCAACGTCTACTTCTACTACATTGGGGGAGGTTTTGGTAAACAAGAGGGATTGGGTATTTCAAGAATTGAAAAATACATGCGAATGTTCGGTTTCGGTAGTCCAACAGGAATAGTGCTCGAGGGAGAACGATCAGGCACCATACCTTCACCTAAATGGAAACAGGAAACATTTCCTACAGACCCTACGTGGCGAATAGGAGATACCTATAACACCTCAATCGGGCAGTATGGATTTCAAGTCACCCCTATTCAAGCAGTACGAGCAATAGCTGCTGTAGCAAACGGCGGAAACTTGCTTACCCCACGAATTGAAACTCAGTATACGCCGTATACTTCAAAAAAAATTGATATCCCTGAGGAATACTTTCGTATAGTACGAGCAGGTATGCGAGATGGTGTGCTTGAGGGTACAGCAAAGGGATTGAACGTTTCCTACACTACAATTGCAGGAAAAACGGGTACAGCGGAGGTTGGGACAAGTAAAGACCATGTACACTCTTGGGTAACAGGATTTTTTCCGTACGAAAAACCAAAGTACGCCTTTACAGTACTTATGGAGTATGGGCCAAGAAAAAACGTTCTTGGTGGTGTATATGTTATGCGTAACTTTCTAGATTGGCTCCATATCAATGCACCCGAATACCTTGAAAAATAATCTTCTATTGAGCGATTTTTAAAAGGGGTGTGTAAATAATCCTGTATTTGTTGGACTTCATACATCATGGTATACTCGCCTGACTAAAACACCATTGAAATATGAATGATGACACACAATATCTTACCCAAGAAAAATTTGATGAGTTTAAAGAAGAACTTCAATTTTTAAGTACAACTCGTCGAAAAAAAATAGCTGAAAGCCTTGAGTATGCTCGCTCACTTGGTGATCTTTCTGAAAACGCAGAGTACGCAGAGGCTCGAGATCTCCAAGCTGCGACTGAAGAGAGGATAAGTCATCTCGAAAGTATTCTAGCTTCTGCAAAAATCTTAAAGAAAAAAAAGAGCGATGAGGTCACTCTTGGCTCTCGGGTAATTATTACTAAACAGGGAAGTACAGATCCTCACGATTATATTATTGTTGGCTCGGAAGAGACCAATATGCTCGAAAGAAAACTTTCATATCTATCGCCACTCGGAGAAGCACTTATGGGAAAGAAAAAAGGTAGTGAGTTCACTTTTGAAACTCCAAGTGGTAAACAAAAATATCTTATCATCTCAGTGGAGTAGGACTTACGGAAACGGCGCATTTCTTTGTTGCCCTGCGCAAAATGTCTCTCATAGTATTGTTCATACAACTCATTCCATTTTGCTTGGGCGCCTCGAACTGCATCCGTTTGCGTAAGTCCATAATAACAAACAAAGAAAGGGGAAGATGTGCATCATCTCCCCTTTCGGTCTGCTTAGTGACCAGATTTACTCCGGAAATAGCGTCGTGCTAAGTTATTGCAATGGTCATCATTCATCCGCATTCAAATGAACAAATAAGAAGGACAGAAAAATAATACATTCAGGAATTCCTCTCCATTTTGAATCAGTCCAGTACAGAACTACAGCGAGAACAATCAATATAAGAAAATATAGCCCCAATCCACAGTCTTTAAAAAATCTTCTGCTACTTTTCTCATTCTCCCGACACAGACGATTAACTGAACGAGTCATGTTTCGTGCTTCGATTGGCATTTTTGCACAGGTGTGATTTCCGGGGACATTTTCTTGACCACAGTATTCACAAGTTTTCATGGTGTTCTCCTTACAAAGTTGTGGTTATCCCCTTAACCTTCCTCATATATCCTTTTTATATTTAAACATATTTTTCGAATTAAATCAAGGAACAGGTTTTAATTTCTATATTAATAAAATCAGTAAAGGTTGTTAGTCTAGCTATTTCTTTTTTGCAAAGCGGCCTTTGCGCACCTTTTTTTCTTCCGCAAGAATTTCAAGTGCTCGCTCCAAGGTAATAGTGTACACATCATCTTTTTTGAGTGAACGGAAGTCCTTCTCATGTACGATGTACGGCCCAAAACGGCCCACAGACGCGGTAATTGGCTCATTTGTGACTGGATGTACCCCTAACATACGTGGAAGCGTCAGGTACGTTAGAGCATCTTTTAGTGTGACCTCGCTAGGATCCTTATCCTTTGGTAAACTTGCACGTCGAGGTTTTTCTTTTTTACCCTTTTCTTTCGCTTTTTTCGGATCACCAACTTGTACGTAAGGACCAAATCTTCCATTAAGCACAAAAATTTCTTCACCCGTTTCAGGGTATACACCCAATGATTTATCTGGTTCTACAATATCTCCAGTATTGGTGCGTGCACCATCACATTCAGGGTATTTCGTACAACTCATAAACTTGCCACCACGACCTAGCTTAAACTCCATGAGTGCCTGACACTTTGGACAAGTAAACTCTTTTGATACCGGGCCAAGGTTTGTAAGTTTTTCAATGTTTTCTTTGCTTTTTACTTCCTCGCTAAATGTCGTATAGAAATTTTTTAGTGTCGCCGCGTACTCCCTCGTGCCATTGGCAATTTCGTCAAGCTCGTTCTCCATATCTGCAGTAAAGGAATTACTGATGTACTCTTTAAAATATTTTTCAAGAAAACTACTCACCACATCACCAGTGTCCGTCGGGATGAGCGTCTTGCCTTGTTTTTCTACGTACCCACGGTCAGCGAGGTTTTTCATGATACTTGCATACGTTGAAGGGCGTCCGATACCACTCTTCTCAAGCTCCTTCACCAGACCCGCCTCGGTAAACCTGTTGGGTGGGGTGGTGTACTTTCCTTCACTCTCTATTGAAGTCAGTGTAAGCGAGTCACCCTTATGTACTTGAGGCAGTTCAATATCTTCACCCCGTGCCGCAGGATCGGCTTTAAGCCATCCATCGTATACCACACGTGAACCTCGCACCGCAAAGTCAGGAATAGTACCACCTGCAATGTTTGCAAGAATTTTTGTCTTTGCAAGTTGAGCACTCTTCATTTGCGAAGCGACTGTCCTCATCCAAATCAGGTTGTACAAACGCTTCTGTTCATCTGTACTACCAGCACGAATTTTGACAGGGTTTGTGGGGCGAATCGCTTCGTGAGCTTCCTGAGCATTTTTTGATTTTGTCTTATACTTTTTGATTTCTATAAATGCTTTTCCAAAATTCTTTTCAATAACGGAAGACAACATACCAAGTGCGGCTTCAGAGAGAGTCAAACTGTCCGTACGCATGTAGGTAATGTGTCCTGCTTCATAGAGTTTCTGTGCTACAGCCATGGTTTTTGATGGAGAAAAACCAAGACGGGTTGAAGCGGTCTGTTGCAATGTTGAGGTAGTAAACGGCGGTCGAGGAGCACGCTTTTGTTCAGATTCTTTTACTTCTTTTACAGACCATAAACCTTCTTTTGCCACAGCAACGATGCGATTTGCCTCTGCCTCTTCCTTGGGTTCTTCGGTACAGGTGAGAGAAAAGGTGTAATCGTGAGACACGACATTCGCAGTGAGCACCCAATACGCCTCCGGTATGAACGCTCGAATTTCTCTCTCTCGCTCCATAAGTATGCGAAGTGCCGGTGACTGAACACGTCCCGCTGAAAGACCATAACGCACTTTCTTCCAGATAAGTCCTGAGAGATCATACCCGACCAAACGATCGAGTACTCGTCTTGCTTCTTGCGCCTTACGTAGGTTTTGATCAATATCTCGTGGATGCTTAATAGCTTCCTGCACGGCCTCTTTGGTAATTTCATTGAAAGCGATGCGTTTTGTTTTTTCTTTGGGCAGCTTCAATGCCTCTACGAGGTGCCAAGCGATAGCTTCACCTTCTCGGTCGCGGTCAGTAGCAAGAAGAACTTTGTCAGACTTTTTTGCATAGGCGGATAATTCTTTGATAATATCCTGCTTCTTTTGAACAACTTCATAGTTCGGCACAAAACCCGCCTGTATATCGATGGCGTTTTTGTTCGATTTTGGTAAATCACGTATGTGACCAACAGATGCTTTGACTACATATCCCTTACCGAGATATTTCTCTATAGTCTTTGCTTTTGCAGGGGACTCAACAATTACAAGTGTTTGCATAATATATATTGTATCGGCTACAAATATCACACACTGTACCACAGTGCAAGTAATAGCCTAAACGCACCCTTACTCATCAAGCGGAACAGAGACAGTACAGTCACCCATTTTTGTAGTACCGTCTCGTGCTAACTCAACAAACCCTTCCTCAACCGTATACGTCAAATCCTCTTGTATTGTTAAGTTCACAATGGCACCACACTGCACTTTAGGACTGAAATATTGATCAAATACAAAATTTCCCAGAGAATAATATATCCATTTTCCTTGAAACATTTCCTTGGTTTGAATCACGTGAGGGTGAGACCCTACAACAAAATCAGCCCCTGCGTCAATAAAACGGTGTGCAAGCTCTCGTTGTCCACTAGTGGGAGTTATTTCATATTCGTTACCCCAGTGGGCATACACAACGACAAAAACATCTTCCGACTCTCCCGCAATACGTTCGGTTAAGCGCACAACATCCCGAGAATGCCAAGTGTCAAATGCATAGATAACCATTGTCGGGGAACTGGAGGCATATCTCCATGGAACATACACTTCATCGGGTGCTCCAAAGTATCCTAGGTTGTTTTGTGCTAGCCATGTTTTTGTTTGAGCTACTCCTTCCTCGCCAAAATTAAAAATATGGTTGTTTCCAAGGGAAACGGCATCAAAACCTGTATGTGCAATAGTGTCTGCGACGGTCGTTGCAAAAGTAAAACGGTAGTGGTCAGGACCACCGTCACGCCAGTCTGACACCGGAGTAAGTGAAGTTATCGGACCTTCAAGGTTTCCGACAAGTACATCACTTTTGCCAAGCATAGGAAGCACATCTGTAAAAATACTATCGTAACCACGGGCATGACCGCTCTCTCGTATATACCTGTCAAACATCATGTCTCCAACAAAGGTGACACGTGCAACTGTATGGTCATCTTGAACCACTTCCATTTCTGGCGCAAACACTTCGGAGACAAAGACACAGAGGACATACACTGGTATCCCAATAAGTATTATGAATGCAGTCAAACTTCTACCATGTTTCTTCATTAAATACATAGTAGCATGAGAACATTTTGATACTAGGACCAGACGTACATTAGTTACACGCATACCTCGTAGCACAAAGCCGTACTAGCTTTTTTTGATAGGATGTGGCATAATCATTTTTCGTGCTCAAAGAGTACCTATTTCACTATGGAACCAACCGCAAAAAATATTAGAAACGTGGCAATTATTGCCCACGTTGACCACGGAAAAACAACACTTACTGATGCACTTCTACGACAAACGAATGCCGTGGGCGAAGGTGTCTCGATGGATAGCAACACACTGGAAAAAGAGCGTGGTATTACTATCTACTCCAAAAACGCAGCGTGTATATACAAAGATACAAAAATAAACATTGTTGACACACCTGGTCACGCCGACTTCGGTTCTGAAGTGGAACGAGTCCTTCGCTCTATTGACTCTGTACTCCTTGTCGTAGATGCGCAGGAGGGTCCAATGCCTCAAACCCGGTTTGTACTCAAAAAATCTCTGGAACTGGGGCATCGACCTATTGTGGTCATCAATAAAATAGATAAACCTGCGGCAAATATTGACCGCACACACGATCAAGTGTTTGACCTTTTCTCTGAACTCGGAGCTACGAACGAACAACTCGATTTTCCAACCATTCTAGCTATTGGGAGAGAAGGCATTGCGAAAAAGAACCTTGAGGATGTGTCAACCGACCTTACCCCACTTCTCGACCTTATTCTTGAACATGTTCCTGCACCAAAGGGTGATGATACCGCAATACTTCGAGCGCAACCATTTAACCTCGCGTATGACAACTACCTCGGCAGGCTTGGAATCGTGCGTGTGTACGATGGGACTATTTCTGAGGGCGATACAATATTCGCGATACAAGAGGGAAAGACAACGAAAGGAAAAATTACAAAACTTTTTTCATTTGAGGGACTCACTCGTGTAGAAACAAAAAAAGTGTGCGCCGGTGATATTGCGATAGTTGCAGGACTACCGGATATATTTATCGGGGAAACACTCTCGACGTCACCTGACACTGAACCGCTTCCAATGATAGCAGTGGATGAACCAACTATCGAGTTAACATTTCTTATCAACGATTCTCCATTTGCTGGAAGAGAAGGGAAGTTTGTCACCAGTCGACAACTTCGTTCACGACTGGAAAAAGAGCTTGAAGTCAATGTTGGACTTAAAATTGATTTTGAATCCACAAGTGCAGATAGATTTATCGTCCGCGGACGTGGAGAACTACATATTGCTATCCTCCTTGAATACATGAGACGTGAGGGATATGAAATGCAAGTAAGCCAGCCACAGGTAATCTTCAAGGAAGAAGATGGTAAAAAACTAGAGCCCTATGAAGAAGTGACTATTGATACACCTGAGGTATACCAAGGATCCGTTATAGAAAAGCTTGGGACTCGAGGAACACGCATGCTCTCTATGGAACAAAAGGACGGACATGTACGCCTTGTATTCGATGGTCCTACTCGAGGTCTCTTTGGGTATCGAAGTCAGTTTGTGATAGACACAAAAGGTGAAGGTATTATTTCTACGCGCGTCGTAGGCTTCCGACCATACGCCGGTGAACTACGAAAACGTCAAGAGGGATCTATGATTTCACAAGTGACTGGCAAGGTGCTCGCTTACTCACTCGATAACCTACAGACTCGTGGAACGCTGTACATTAAAGAAAACGTAGAAGTATACGAAGGACAGGTAATCGGCAATACGTCACGAGGTGAAGAAATGGTGGTGAATCCAACAAAAGGCAAGAACCTTACCAACGTACGCAGTAGTGGTACCGACGAAGCAATTAAGCTCATACACCCAAAACTTTTGACCATAGAAAACGGTCTTGAGCTGATGGCAGGTGACGAGTATTTGGAAATTACCCCAAAGTCAGTACGCCTTAGAAAACAACATCTTACGGAAATAGGACGCACACGATCTAAGAGAAGTTAGAAGCGAGTTGAAAGTTCACAAGTCCGCAAATGCGGACTTGTGTGTTTGCCAAAGGCGAAAGTACTTTGAACTTTCAACTTTTAACTTTCACAAGAGCGCTCTTCGCGGTAAGCTATTGTGTATGACGCAAGACGAAGCTTTCAAGGTGCTCACGATGGGAAAGAACGTGTTTCTTACTGGTGCCGCGGGAAGTGGTAAGACGTACGTCCTCAACAGATACATACAGTGGCTTCGTCAGCGAGGAATTGAGCCAGCAGTCACTGCCTCTACTGGTATTGCGGCCACGCATATTGGCGGACAAACTATTCACGCATGGTCAGGAATTGGTATTAAAGATGAACTCTCTCCCTACGACCTAGATCGAATAGAGCAAAACGAAAAACTGGTAAAACGCTTTCAACGCACGCATGTGCTTATAATTGACGAAGTGTCCATGTTGAGTGCTAAAACGCTTACCATGGTCAACCAGTCCATTCAGGCGGGACTTCAGACGTACGAGCCCTTTGGAGGGATGCAAGTAATCTTGTGTGGTGATTTTTTTCAACTTCCCCCGGTGACAAGGGGGTCAGAAAAGATTCAGTATGCATTTCAAAGTAAAACTTGGAACGAGCTTGCACTACACACGTGCTACCTTACGGACCAGTACCGACAAAATGACACCGACCTTTTGGCACTCCTCAATGCGATACGTGAGGGAAATGTAACAAGACCTCTGCGAGCACTCGTCGAAAAAAGAATCGGACACACCGTTCCTCAAGACATTCCACATTTATATACACACAATGCAAATGTCGACGAACTCAACACGAAACGCCTTGAGGCACTTTCGACCCCCTCGCGCATATTTTCAATGAAAGGGAAGGGAAGTAAGAAGCGTGTGGAGATGCTTAAAAAAGGATTACTAGTCCCTGAAAAACTTACTCTCAAGAAGGGGGCAGTCGTCATGTTTGTCAAAAATCACCCCCAAGGCTTGTACGTAAACGGCACACTTGGAACTGTAACAGGATTTACTTCACAAAATCCACTTGTTAAAACACACAGTGGAGAAACCATAGAAACTGAGCCCGCGAGTTGGCAGATTGAAGATGGTGAGAAAGTCCTCGCCGAGGTTACTCAAATACCTTTGAGGCTTGCGTGGGCAGTAACAGTGCATAAGAGTCAAGGTCTGACGCTCGATGCTGCGTACATCGACCTGACAAAAACCTTTGTCGGCGGTCAAGGATACGTAGCACTCTCAAGGGTAAAAACATTTACGGGACTTTATCTTGAAGGTATCAACGATTGGGCGTACGCACGTCATCCGGATGTTGCAGAGGCAAACGAACGTTTTCTTGCACACTCCGCACGTACACAATTGAGACTTCAGAAAACTCCCGTGGAGAGGATTTCAGAAGTCTCAAAAGAATTTATTTTTCGCGTAGGCGGACATGAGCCGGACCACACAAAACCAACAAAAAAGCTCACGGCAAAAGAAAACATATCTACCTATGAGAAAACCAAGCGTTTGCTAATTGAGGGTGCATCACTAGACGCGATAGTGAAAAAACGAGAATTTACACCTGAAACAATACTCTCGCATATCGAAAAACTGCTTGAAAAGGGAAGTATTACCAAAAGTCACTTAGAGCATGTACGGGACGATTCAAAACTTTCTGACGCAAAGTTTGCGTCGATTGCACGAGCGTTTGCCAAGGAGAAAACATGGAATTTGTCACCGGTACGTATAACGCTGAAGAACAAATACTCTTTTGAAGAGCTTCGTTTTGCGCGCTTGTTCTTACGCCCTTGGGGTAAAGAATAAATAAACACAGCCGTCTCTGAAGACGGCTGTGAGATTCAAAGGAACATTAGTACTTAACATTCTCAAGGGAGATTACTACGACAAACCAGTTTCCTTCTTGGTCTCTGTTACTCCCAACGAAGACAGTACTAAATTCACGGTTAGGCTGCTTTCCAAAGATGATGTGGTTGTGTGGCACCCCTGCAATAGCACTGTTGATAGCCATACCAAGATCTTTTCCATGAACACCATCTATCTTAGAATAACTCGGAATACATTCCTCCCCTTCTTTATTATAAGGATCTGTATGAATATGAAATTCAAACACGCGAGAAATGTACTTCGACCAATCCGGCAACATATAGCTACCATTAAGCAGTTGCTGTCTGGATGATAACGAAAAATGTTGTGCCGTGTGAACCGAAGGATTATTTTCAACCCTAAGTTGTAATCTCCCTCCGTATGGTATTGGTAACAGCTCAATTCCATTGCTTGTTGTTATGCCTATTCCTCCCCACTCCGTAGGTGCAACATATGTGTTCTTCACATCCGCATAATCATACTCAACCATACTTGCAATATGTTCGACAAAAGATCTGTCATATAACAACTGCTTATGAAGTTGAAGAACCAATGCAAGCATTGCTTCTGTCATCTTTTCTACCCCATCTTGACCAACAAAGATTTGGGGGGCACGTTGCATCTCAGTAAAATCACAGATGTTGGATTGTCCCTGTATTTTTGCAAGTATCTTACGGTAAGAATCTATATCGTCCTTTGTGAAATCTGGAGCAAAACGCAGTTCCAGCTGCGGAACATATGTTAGCTTTTCTGCAGAACTGGTCGGCAAGGGGTCCATAAATGCCAACAATACCATTATGCAAATCGCACAGAATCTCATTACTTTTCCTCCTAATCTATTCTTTTATGAATATATGATGAATTTTTGTATTTTTTATACCTATCTATACGTAGTAATATCACAAGTTGAAACAAATGTATACCTTTACCCTCTTTAGGCCTGAAGTGTTGACAACTCCCGTACCTTGTGCAATCCTTCAAAGTAGAGGATACACAGTATGTAAACTTTTAGAAAGGGGGGCTTCAATGCAACAAAGTACAGTAGGACAAAACGCAGGGCTACTATCATCTTTTCCCTTCAACAGGGTAATCGACACACCACGAATAACCTTGCAACCAATATCTCGAGAGTTTATCCCTGACATTCATGAGGGGTACACTGACAAGGTCGCAAAATTTTTATACGCACAGCGGTGTAAAAAATACTCGGACACGGTTAAGAGGATTGAGTTTGCGATAGCACAAATGGAACAAGGTTTGCAGTCCAATTTTCAAATTCGTGACAACGCAACAGGTAAGTTTATCGGGTGCGCAAATTTACAACACTCGAATAACAGACCCAAGCCGGTGTTCTGGCTATTAGAAAAGTGGCAGCGCCAAGGGTACGGGATTGAAGTATTCAAAGCATTGGAAACGTATGCGAATCAATGCCTAAGCTATGATTTTATGGTAGCTGTGGTAGCCGAGAGAAACTTTCCCGGAATAAAAATTCTCGAGAAAATTGGCGCAAAAAGAATGGGCCATATAACCCTTAAAAAAAATGAGATGGGGGTGCAACACACCCTCAGAACATACCGTATGTATAATAAATAACCTCTACCTTGCGCCCTGACCCACGTCAGGGCGCTTCATCTTTTATTGGATGTTTTTTGGGTTAGCATGCTCTATAGGATCTATTCGATAAACCTCATCAGCCTTTCGCACTTCTCCCTCTACCTGTATCGCGACCATCTCTCCTTGGGAAGCTGTAGTTACTTTCTCATGCTCTATCTCCATTGAGCTTACTGTAGCGCGAAGTATACCCGTTTTTTCACCCTGTATATATATTTCATCACCTATACTCAAGTGTTCATTGGTTTGTATTTGCACCTCCGCAACTCCAATCTTTTTGTAGACATTAACAACCTTACCAATAAAGACCTTTCGCTCCGTCCCTGCATTGCCATATTTTTCGGTCCATTCATTGAGCGGTTTTCCCATAAAAAAGCCACTTGAAAAACCTCGCGTAAAGACACGTTCAAGGTTCTTCATGTGTTTCTCTTTTAGTTCAGCAAGTTCTTTTTTAAACTCCGCAGTTTCCATCCTATCTTTATTGTCCCATACAAAATCCACTACCTCACGATAGACAGAAGTGACTTGAGCAACATACTCAGCACTTTTATTTCTTCCTTCAATTTTAAAACAATCAATTCCCGCAAACACGAGATCCTCTATAAACGGCAGGGTACAGATATCCTTGGGACTGAGGACATAGTTCGGACCAACTTCAAATTCATACTGACCTTCCACGTCTCGTATCATGTAGTTTCTCCTGCACGGTTGACGGCACTCGCCACGGTTTGCAGAGTGACAAGTACTAAACTGTGACATGAAGCACCGTCCAGAAATAGAAACACACATCGCACCGTGTATAAAAACTTCAATCTCAATGTCCGCTTTTTCCTTTATCTTCTTAATCTGTTCAATATCACATTCACGAGCGAGCACGATGCGGGATATACCAAGCTCTTTATAGAAAAGTGCCGCTTCAGCATTTGCCACACTCGCCTGCGTACTCAAATGTATAGGTAATCCAATACTCTTGGCTATTTGCACCACGGAAAGGTCCCAACATATCACTGCGTCTACACCAGCCTTTAGGGACGCCTCTAGGACCCCACGGACCTCCTCAAGCTCTTCTTGGTACACAATAGTGTTAAGTGCTAAGTACACCCTCACGCCCGCTGTGTGAGCTTGTTTAGTAATAATCGGGATATCGTCAACGGTGAAATTTTTAGCAGTGACACGCATATTAAAACCTATCACACCAAAAAAAACTGCATCCGCTCCGGCAGATATGGCAGCGGTAAGGGACGTAAAATCTTGTATGGGAGAAAGTATTTCTGGTTTTTTCATACACATGAATATAGCACATTGCGATATATGAGTCTGCTTATTTTTGATTTATATTAATTCCAAAAAACATGGGCATAAAATATACCGCCACTTGGAAGCGGCGGCATATTAATATACCTAAGAGATGAACTTCATCTCTAAAGAACATTTGTAATGAAATCCACCACAAGAAATGTCGAACAAAGGTTCGTCTTTTCAGAATTAACTGTGGGGGAAATACTACTCT
>Ga0075948_105_pt1 | contig 47602 bp, 41 predicted proteins | sample RifGroA2_FD_68012 | JGI IMG/M metagenome (GOLD analysis project Ga0075948, IMG submission 68012) | Parcubacteria bacterium GW2011_GWA2_43_11 | reverse complement strand
CCAATGGCAAGCCGACATACCCAAGTCCAACCACTGCAACGGTTTCAAGTGCTATACGCATCCCCCTTTCCTTGGTTACGAGAGAAGTTGTTTGTTCTCCAAAGTATATATTTTCAGGTTCATGTTCTGTTTGACTAGACCATGACGTTGCCACATGTTTGTTTCTTATCTTTTTCATAACTGTTTTGTTAGTAAATAATGTTTGGTTATATATATAGAAAGTGTGCTTGGCACTTTTTCTCTACATGTACTTGTTCTAAAAATGAGTATTTCTATATAGCTTTAGATTACGCAATACAACTACTCGTTTTCTAAGAGTATAGGGAAATACAATGAAACTTATGTGAAGTATTAAATATTTTGTGTAACAAAAAAATTAACACCATGTTTTCTGGCGCCGTAAATACATACTTGGTACTTGCGTGCGATTAGGACTTGCGAAAACGGATACACCACAAGAGTACTTCATTTTCACCACAAGAGTACTTCTTGTTTTCTAGCTCCCTTTGGTCGCAAGAAAACAATGTCGTGTACGCCTTCGGCTAACAAAAATTGGTCGCACTTCATCGGCGTGCAAACAAAATAATACGAGGCGTATAGGCAGTACGATGAGAATTATTTTGTGTAGCGTAACAAAGAAATGAGCCATTGTTTTCAAGGAGCGCAGCGATTATGAAAACAGGAATGCGACCAATTTTTCTTATGAGGAACGAATTAGAAAAATGAAGTACTCCTGTGGTGCCCTTGTGGTGTATCCGTTTGCGTAGGTCCTAGTTTAGATGTGAGAGCCAGCTACATACCCAGTACTCCAGCAGAGCTGTAGACTGTAGCCACCTGAAGGCCTGTCAATATTGAGCACATCACCCACAATATATAGACCTTGTACAAGGCGAGATTCCATTGTTTTGAAGTTTACTTCAGTAGGCAAAATTCCTCCTGAAGATATGACCGCTTTCTCAGCGCCAAGTAAACGGTTAACCGTACAGGTTAAGGCTTTCATGCATGTTACAATTTTTACTCTATCGTGCGCACGAAGTGAGTGATTTGGTGTTTCTCCGTCGACACCTGTTATTTCTAGTAGAGGCCCCACCATGCCTGAGGGGATAAATATTCCCAAGACATTTTTTATTTTTTTATTGGATTCTTGCGCAAGTAGAGTTTGGAAAGTTTTTCGCAATTCGCCAATTTCGTGTGTCGGAAGTACATCAAGTTTGAGCGTGACCGTGCCCTGAGAGAGTAGTGTTCCTATTGTTTTACTTAAGTTAAGGACCAGAGGACCACTCAGGCCAACATGAGTAAAAAGTACTTTTCCAGACTGTACACACTGCTTTTTCTCATCACAGTAGAGAGTAAGTTTGCATTCTGGTAGTGCAATTCCTGCAAGTTTTTTTACCCATGTATCCTTGAGTGAAATAGGCACAAGTGCGTAGTTATTTTTTTGCACTTCATGTCCGAGTGTTGAAAGCCATGTAAAACATTCTCCGGTTGACCCTGTTTCTGGGTGGGATACGCCACCTGAAGCAACAACGCATTTTTTTGCGCAAACACGCTTTGTGTTTAGTAGAGTAATATAAAACAAACCACTTTTTTCATCTTTAGTAATCGCTGTCACGGTGCATCTTGTACGCACTGTGACTTTGCTGTGTTCCATATAGGTAACGAGCGCATCGCGAACTGTTTTTGCAGAATTAGAAACAGGAAATAATCTCCCTTCATTTTCTTCTTTAAGTGCAATACCTTTCGAAGCAAAAAATTTCATTGAGTCAGTGACACCGTGTTGTGCAAATGTGGAGTATAAAAATTTACTTCCAGTTTTGTATTTAAGAACCATTTCCCGGACATTTGTTTTGTTGTTGGTAATGTTACATCTGCCACCACCGGTTAGAAGTAGTTTCTTTCCAAAGATTGGATTTTTTTCAAGTAGCAGTACTGAATGTCCTCGTTCTCCTGCTCTACCAGCAGTCATCATACCTGCAGGACCACCACCTATGACAATTACGTCCCATACTTTGTTATCTTCGTCGTTTGCGTTTTTTGCGTTCATTGGTTACAGGTAAGAATACTCTTCTCTCAATGACATTCAAGAATTTTTCATGAAGAAACAGACCTACTATCGCTTGTATTCCCATTTAGTGTAGGAAAATACAAAGACCCGAAGCGAACCCCGGGTCTTTTTGTTGAATTGAAAAAAGTAATCGCTAGATTTTAAGTTGGTGGAACTTCATCGTTGTCATGTCGGTAACGCCGACAAGAATTTTCATATTGAGATTTTTGATATTTTCTCCAAGTGCATCTTGTGCAACTTTGGAATAGGAATCTGACTGCGTCATTGCAATTCCTTTTTCCTCAAGGTTTCGATATGGTGCTGAAATAATAAGAAGTGCTCCCCCTTTTTTTAAGTTAGGATTGCTCTCAAAGTTGCCTCGAACGATGTTGCCCGCAATTGCTATCGCATCTTTCCACGTGTGGTCGTAGTATTTGTAAGGGCCAATTATGAGCGCACGGTTAGGTAGGTGTAGCCAATCAAAACCACGCCCTACACAAATAATGTCTTCTCCATGTACAAGCTCAGAATGAGGTCTGGCACCAGCAAGTTTGAGTGTGCGTACGTGAGCACGATCTCCATATGCAAGTGGTAGAAGATCATTGAGCATCTGTTCTGAAATGTCCGGGTAGATACGAGAAAGCTTAACACGTATTGCAGTAGCATCTGCTACCTCAGTGTTTTCAGCAATAGAGAAAGTTTCACCTGCTTCGTTTGTAAAGACGATTGAATCTTCATCAGTCTCTATACCAAGAAGTATAGCCCCCATTTCGATGTTGTGTGTACCAAACACAACATCAAACTCCTTCTTGAGTGCTATGGCACCACTGCGAGCAGACGCAGTATCATATTTGTGTCCTGCACATCCGCGATGTTTGTCGCCTTTTGAAAAGTGGTATGTACAGAGTGACAAGGTCGGTCTGCCTTGTCGCATTGCCTCCTCATTTTCTTCACGAACGAGGTGATTAAGGTAAGGGTCTCCAAGAAGTGTAAACTTGCCCCCAACATGGCGGAACGGGCGAAATACACCTATAGGAACACCGGTGATGAAAGGAAGGTTAATTCTTCCATCCATACATTTGAAAACCAAGATGTTCGTTGGGTGATTCGCTACGTACCTTGCTCGTTCATCTTGAGCTGCTTGAGAGCAATACACAGCACTCCTCCCCTTGTTTAATTCGATAATCTCATTTTCTAACATGGTATCTCCTTATGTTTTATTCAACAGATAAGGTTCGTAAGTCCCTACAAGTTAAATCATTCTTATAATAATAAGTCAAGTATATATTTTTTTTGTAAATTATGAAGCATCTAATCAACACGCACCCTTGTTGCAGTATCGGGAGATGATGAAGGTTCCGCAGGATACCAATCAAGGAGTACTACCTCAATGTTTTGATTACCTTGATTTATGAGGTTTTTAAACTTTTCAACATCACTCAGTCCAGCACTACCTCGATAGTGGTAGGGATACACCATTGCGGGTGCAAAGGCCAAGACTGCCTCCGCCGCATCTTCCACTGACATAGTGTATGGCAAATTCATGGGAATAAGTGCAACATGTATATTTTTAAGTGCATGCATTTCTGGCGTACCTTCAGTATCACCTGCCACATACACACGTGCACCGTCTTTTTCCAGAACATAGCCATTTCCTCTCCCCTTCGTATGAGCCTCGTCAGAGCGTTCAGGGATGTTGTACATAGGAATTGCCTCAATCGTGACACCTTTCTGTTCAGTTTTTTCTCCGTTTGTAAGTGTGATTGTTTTATCTTTAAGTGAAATCGGAAGTTGAGCTGCAACTTGAGCAGGCGCAACAATGATGGTCGTATCCCCAACAACAGCATTCAATGTTGATGTATTGAAGTGATCTCCATGGATGTCAGTAATCAAAATAATATCTGCTGTTGGCTTGCCGGAAAATGCAATACCTCCTCCTACAGGGTCAACGTATATGACCTTGTCCGCAATATTAATAACTGCCGTTGCGTGTTCTATGGGGGTTATTGTAATAGCCTGTGCAACGTCATCCACACTTGTTGTTTTGGTATCCTCACTAGTTTCAGATGATTTTTCTGGCAACATACGCACACCAACTAGAATCAATCCGAGCACCAAGAGAGTAATTCCTCCTATAACTACTGGGTTTTTCATGTTGAATAGTATACCAGTATCTTGTTATTGACTTAAATTCTGAAATAAGTGGCAATTTATGAGTTGAAAGTTAAAAGTTAAATGTTGAAAGTCAAAAACACAGACTTCGCTAGGTAGATGGCTGAGAGCATAAATCTTAAAATACTAAAATTAATTTTAGTATTTACTTCGTTGACTCAAAACTTACCTCTCAGAGCGATACCCGCTCCGCCACAGCGTGGCAAGAACTTTAAACTTTCAACATTTAACTTTTAACTCATCAATCTTTTGGCCTCAAAAGTGGAAACATGACCACATCGCGAAGATTTTTTTGTTGTGTAAGAAGTGCTACTATCCTCTCAAGCCCCATTCCCCACCCGGAGATTGGGGGCATACCATACTCCATAGCCTCTACGTAATCATCATCCTTAGTCATCGCATCTTCGTCCCCGCCAAGTTTTGCTTTAGTCTGAAAATCAAATCGTTCGTTTTGGTCGATAGGATCAATAAGCTCGCTATATGCATTAAGTATTTCCCAACCGTTTATGACAAGCTGGAAGCGATCAACTATGAGTGGGTTAGTGTCATTCTTGCGTGCGAGGGGGGAAAGGTCTAGGGGGTGGTTTATTAAAAACACAGGTTTCACCAACTTGGGTCGTGACACTTTCTTGTAGAGTGAGTCAATAAGATTGCCTCTACCTAGCTTTTCAATATCCACGATGTTAATACCTTTCTTTTTAATCTCCTCTCGTAAGTCTTCTGCTGTAGGAAATGCGTCAATATCAATATTACAATCTTGAAGTAAGAGCTCTCGGAAAGACACTCTCTGCCATGGTCCACTAAAATCAACATCTACCAGCTCCTCGTCTTTGTTGTATATCTGCATTACAAGATTCCCCTTCAGTTTTTGTATTACTTCAGTCAACATCTTCTCCGTAAACCGCATGTTGTCTTCAAAATCCCAGTAGGCTGCATAATGTTCTATCATCGTAAATTCCTGCAGATGACTTGAGTCCATACCTTCGTTGCGGAATACGCGGGCTACCTCAAATATCCTGTCAAAACCACCGACGATAGCTTCCTTGAGGAAAAGTTCAGGTGCTATGCGTAGGTATACATCAAGATCAAGAGCGTTGTAGTGTGTTGTAAAAGGCTTGGCAAGTGCACCTGATGCTGTGTTTGAAAGCACTGGAGTGTCTATTTCCAGAAAACCGTTTTCCACATAAAATTTCCTGAGTTCCCAGATAAAATCACTTCTGAATTTAAAACGATCAAAAGTTTCTTTGTTAGTAATGAGATCGAGATATCGTTTGCGGTACATCGTTTCTATATCTTTAAGCCCGTGCCATTTCTCTGGAAGTGCTCGAAGTGCTTTGCTCAGAAATGTGAATGACTTTACCAATACGGACAGCTCACCCTTTTGTGTTGTAAAAATTTCACCCTCAACACCCACAAAGTCTCCGATACTGAGAATCGCAAAAAAGTTTTTGTATGTTTCTTGGTCAACTTCACCAACCTTGAGCACGAGCTGTATCTTTCCTGAAAAGTCCTGTAATTGACAAAAACCCATCTTTCCCATATTTCTCGAAAGGATGATTCTTCCGGCAATGCGGACGTTTGGAGTTCCTACCACTAAACTACGTGCCTCAGTAATAGTGTGAGTCCTTTCATACTTGCTGGCATACGGTGCCATGCCAAGCTCCTTGATAAGTTCCAGTTTCTTGATACGGTCAGCACGCTCTTCAGGTTTCCGTTCTTCATCAGTAGTGTGTTCAGTTTGCATAGATTCGATTATACCGTAAAGGAGTGGAAAAGCCGAGAGTTTACGAATTAGGATACTAAGAAACTTTTAATTACGTAACTAATACTAGTGAGAATACTAGAATTAATTATCTAGATAATAAAATGTGTTATTCTCAATTGCTTCATAGGACCGGCGGACGCGATTACCCAACTTTTGGTTTGAGAGTAATGGAATAGCTTCATCCTTTTCAAAAAACCGGCACTCAGTTAGCTCATCTTCTTGTAGTGAAATGCTTTGTATTTGCTCTTCTATCAGTACTCCCCCATAAAACATAAACTGCAGTGATTCAGTTATGTGTCCATTTCCAGGGTAGTAGGCAAGACACACTAATGAGAGTGTTTCTGTAGGAATAGTAAGATTAAGTTCTTCTTGCACCTCGCGGAGCGCGCCTTGTAGTGGAGATTCGTTCGCATCAATCACTCCTCCTGGAATTCCCCATCCATCCTTGTAGCTCATTTTTACCAAAAGCACTTCCTGTTTGTCATTGAAAAACAAAACACCTGCCGCCATCCGCTTTCGTGGGAGTGATTTATAAAATTCTTCTTCTGGCATTTTTTCTTTCATGGAAATGTATTGGAATATATTTATTTTATAGATCCTATTATATACATAAACTGCTATACTTTATGCATGATATCGATAAGAAATGCGTCTCGCAAACGCATACTGCTTTTTTGTGTTATTTTCTCGAGCGTACTACTAAGCGTGTTCTTAATTTCTTATTCGATTGATAAAAAAATCATGCGTGAATATGCATTACTGGCTTCGGAAGTCACGTACGACAGAACTGGACAAGTTATCCGCATAGATTTAAATCCGAATGAACAAGTGTGCATGTTTGCTACGACATTTCCAAAGCAACTTTCTTCTCTTGTATTGCGCAAAGAAGACGACTGGTTTTACTATCATCCCGGCGTGCACATATTTCGTCTTATACGTGTAGCGATTGAGTATCTCAATAATAGTCCTCACGGAGGAGCCAGTACCATTACACAACAACTTGGGAAAACAGTACTTCATACCACGAGTGAACGAACCTTTACTAACAAACTGTATGAGCTTGGTGTTGCATGTATACTTGAGCTCTACCATTCGAAAGATGACATACTGGTGATGTACCTCAATACCGTTCCCTTGGGTGGAAATATTCAAGGGTTTCCTGCTGCAGCACGCGCATACTTTGGTAAACAAGTCGCGGAGCTCAATGAGAATGAAATCCTCCAGCTTATCTCAGCACTTTCAAACCCAAATAGTGCACGACCTCACACGGATACAAATTTTGCACAAGCACTTGAGCTCGCAAATACACTCGGTACACATATGCCACTACAAACAGCAAATGCAACGAAAAATGATAGTGGTGTTTGGCTTGAACTTTCAGATTTACTTGAGGGGTGCACGTCATGTACGGCCACAATAGATGTAGATCTTACGGAACGTATCAGAAGTATTCTTGCAGACCATGTTGAGCGTGGTCTGAAGTATGGGAGTACACACGGTGCCGTTGCTGTAGTAGATGTACACACTGGTGAGATACTGGCTCTCGTCGGATCACCTGCTCCAGATACTGAAACTGAAGGAATGCGGATAAATATGGCACTTGAGACCCGACCTATCGGAAGCACTATTAAACCTTTTCTTTATCTACTCGGCTTCACAAAAGGACTTCGTCCGTATACGCGTGTGGAGGATAGGGAGTATAAATATGAAATAGAGACAGGCTTTCCACTCTACCCAAAAAACTATGATGGAAAATATCGAGGTATGGTTACGCTTGAGGAGTCACTTGCGAATAGTCTTAACGTACCAACGGTAGAAGTGCAACGATTCATAACCTTACCTGATACATACGCGTATCTTGAAAATGTTTTGGGTTTTTCTCCGCGTCAATCTTGGGATTCGTATGCCTATGGTATTGCGCTAGGAGGGTTGGAACTAGATCTTGTCACACTTACACACTCGTTTTCTGCCCTAGCAAACCATGGAGTCTTACGACGTCTTGTCTCAGCACATACGAAGGATGGTAATCCATATTACTTCACGCCACCACATTCTGTTTTACGTGAGGATACAGTGATTGCAAATCCCGACGAAGTAGCCCTTATAAATGCCATCCTGACAGATCGCACTGCAGGGGTGGAGCAATTCGGAATTACGGGAAGTTTACACCTCTCACGTGGAGGATATGGAGTCAAAACAGGAACTTCAAGAGACTACCATGACAGCTGGACTGTTGGATACACAGGTGATTTCGCGGTGGGTGTATGGATTGGTAATGTAAAAAACACCCCTATGAATATGGTTTCAGGTTCAGCAGGAGCTGGTATGGTATGGCATGATGTTATGGAGCTTATGTTCACGACACCCTATGACAAAAAAACACCCATAGATCTTTCTTCTGTAGTTCCTGTTTCGAGCAATCGTGGGCATTCTTGGGGTCTTGCTTCAGATAATGTTGAAGTAGCGAGATCATTACTTGAAAGCAACACTTTGATTCTTTTTCCACACAATTTTGATACTTTTTTATTTACCGAGGGTATGCGTGTACCACTCACAGCACGGGATGACGTTGTGTGGTCAATAGATGGAAAAGAGCACATGGGTGATGCGTGGTATCCGACGCACGAAGGAACGTATAGTATTAGCGCAAGTAGTGCTACACAGGATGAGCAAATAGAAGTTAGGGTTGTTAGTGAGCCGACTAGGATTCCGAAATAGCATAGAACCTACGTAAACGGCGCACTTCGTTGTCAAACTTCACAAAATGTCGTTCACTGTACGACGTGTACAGCTCATTCCATTTTGTTCGTTTTTCTAGAACTGCATCCGTTTACGTAGGTTCTATAGTAAATGAGCTACCGTAGGTACGACCATACACTTCTGGGGTGTACATTTCTTGTACTACTGCAGGCATGTGACGGTATGTGCCAGGGATGAGAGCTCGAAGCGTATACTCATACACATAGGTACCCGGCTGTACTTCTTCTGTAAAGGTAAATACTCTATCATCGCGCATTTCCTCATACGTTGTTGGCCACTTTCGTTGCCCTGGCTCGGGGTCATCCCAAGGAACCTCTGCTATATCTTCATAAGCTTCTCCATTGTCATCATAGCTCAAATCACGAGATTCTTCTGTAGCAAATTTGAAATTCACTAACTCAAACCCAGCTGGTATGTAACTTTCCACACTTACTGCATGAGATATTCTCGGAACGGTAATTTCGATTTTTCCTGTCACAATATCTCCTACATGTGCTTTCTGTATCGCTTCGCTCGTACCGTGTTTTACAAGAGTTCGTTCAATAGTAAATCCTTCATCACGAGGAGGCACCAAGTCAGGGGGCAATGCATACCTGAGTTGCATGTCGTAGTACACCGTCTCTGGCTTCGATTCCTCAGACTTTTTTATAGTTATGTGATGAATTTTTTCACGAGTGAACTCTGAGATTGGAAAAGTGTATGATAATGAATCAAAAAGTGACTGGGGTGTGACTCTATGTGTTGCAACAGAAGTTGTGTCTTTAAATAGTTCAAGAAGATATGCCGAACGATTCTCTTCTCGTTTCTCTGCGAGACGTAGAATCGTGTCAAGAACCATGTAGGTAGCGTTGGTTGAGCCCCAGCCACCATCTGCTTGTTTACTTACCATAAGCCAACGTAACATAGTATCAAGTGCTACATGTTCTCCACCTCTCTGTGTGATAGCTCGAAGAAGTAACACTGTATTTTTTTCATTACTTTCAAACCAGACGTACTCAGTTTTAGGCCCATTTGTTACAAACGCTCCTCGAGCATCCAAGGTAAGTCTGTTTTGTAATGCTGAATAATACGCTTCAGCAATGTTGTCGGGATACGGACCTTCGTATGTTGCTACCGCAAGGTATCCCAAGGCAGTTGACGACAGCTGTTCAAGCGTTAAGGTAGTATTGGCTAGAGCGATAACTCTAGGTGCAATTTCTTGCTTATCTTCAATTGATACATACGGTGAAGATAACGCATATGCTATTCGAGCAACTAAATCATTTGAATTATATTGTCCACTCTGTGCAAAAGCTTCTAAAATATATTTTACTGCACGATTAAAAACTTCATCAGGTACGGTGTACCCTGCATCTTTGAGGGTTGTAAGTGCAGTTATCACTTCTACAGTAAGATGCATACTTGCTGGTGAACCACTATAGAACGAAAATCCACCTTCTCCTGTTTGCCGACCAAGAAGTTCTGTAAGATCAGTCTCTATGGAGTCATCCACGGAGTACGATGGATCGTCAAAAACTTGGCTTGTGACTTTTGACAGTGTCTCTTCGTCATAGAGATTACTCATTCGATGTATCGTCGCAAGTGATGCAAGTCTACTTGCTATCTGTTCTGTGCATTCATAGGGATAGCGAGACATAACAGAAATAGCACTAAATAATGAAGTGATAAGAGTTGGTTGAGCACGCACAATAAGTTCACCTTGGTTTTCAAGAACATAGTCTGGTACATATATAGATTCAGATATCGAACCACCTTTTGTCATCCCTGCGGTGGCCGTCACTTCATAGGTCATGTCTTCGAGAATAGGTATACGTTGCTCTACAACGTCTTTTACAGCGTCATTCTTAGCATAAAAGGTAACAAGATGACTTCCTTTGGTAATATTCTGTGGTGCTTGCGTAGCAAAGTAGACTGTTTTTTGTGAGTTTGCGTTCACGTGTACAGATTTTGGTTTCGTATCAATTAAAGTAAGTGTAGCTGACTCAATGTGTGCAAGCGTTGTAATGTCTTCGTTGGTATTATTTGCAACCTGTATACCAAGCCATACGACGTCACCAGGAATGACGAATCGTGGTCGCTGAGGAATAGCCATAAGATTTTTCTTTGTTGTAAATTCTTCATAAGACACTCCTAGCTTGGTATCCTGAGTTACTCCGAGAGACTCTATTTGCCATGTCGTGAGATTGTCTGGCAAGACAAAGCGCACAGTCGCTTCTCCTGTCGCGTTTGTAACGACACTTGCCTCCCAATATGCAGTGTCTTTAAATATTCCTCGTTTGCGAGTTTCAAGATCTTCACTGTCACCTCCACCCCCTTTGGTGCCTGTGGGTATTTCTTGTTCAATTAGCATATTTTTGGCACTGTGAGAAGTAGAAATGCCAAGTGGCAAACTACCATAAAAGAAACTTATTGGATCTTTTTTAGGATTACCCATGAGAGCAAGAACCGACATATCAACGATAGCGAGTGATACATCCGCAGACACGGATGCTCCTGTATGATCAGTAGTTTTGACGGTGAGTGTCACTTCTTCACCCGGAAGATATGATTGTTTGCTAGGAACAACGTCGATAGTAAGTTCATGATCTGCAACATCCGTGCGAATCTCAGTCGCTCCATACTTTACCTCAGGACCAGGACCTAGGAGGAGCACACTCGCATATACAGATGGAGCATAGTTTTTATGTATAGGTATCTTTTGTGTACCAATAGAATTTGTTATTCGCTGAATCCAGTACTCGTAAACAGCACCTCGTTCAACAGTGATGAGTGCACGCGCATCTGCGTAGGGTGACTCAAAAACAATAGTAGCCTCTTCACCGGTCGAGTAGCTTGGTTTGTTGGTTTTTACAGTAAGGGCTTCATTGTTGGTAGGACGAACATCTGTAGTACCTTTTCCTGATACATACAGTTGTGTCATTGAGCGTATAGGGTTGCTATCTTTGTCCTTACCTGTAAGTATGAGCTCGTAGACTCCGGGTTGTGTAAATACTACGTTATCTGTTGCATCTCCAGAATCATTTGTGTGTATCGTGCGTGTTTCGATAGGTGTTTTCTTTTCTTCAGAATGCCAGTAATATCCACCATCGACTTCCTGACGTCGATATGATACCCATTCGACACGTATGACTTGTAAGGATAGGTTTTTAATCGCTTGTGGCACACCTTGTACGTCAACACTCTTTATACGTACACCGAGTGGTTCATCTTGTATAGCAACATACTTGTCTGTTTTAATACCGAGGTAGTATTCTCCTCTGTGAACAACAACGGTGTTTTGACCAGTGATTTGCTTACCGTTTGCATCTGTTACTCTGGCTATGACGGTAAAGAGTTTGCTACCTGTCTCTTCTGGTTTTTCAAAATAAGTAGTAAAGGTTAGTGGTACATCTATGAAGGCCTTTCCATTTTCATCAAGTGTTACCGTAGATCGAGTTATAAATTCATCACCATATCCGCACCAATAGCAACTATACCAGTCACTTCCAAATGAAAAATATTCATCTGTGTAGCGGTCAAAGTGATAGTCTTGTGCAAGTACCGTGTATTCAAGCTCGCCATTCGCTACAGGCATATCAAAGTAGTAACGAGCATCCACTTCCAATCTAGCAGTTTCTTCTGCAATGTATTCAGAAGTTTCTGTTTGTACATCAACCTTGAAAGGTGCTCCTACATATTCTTCTACATCGAACCAACCATAGCCTTGGAAAGTGGAAATACTGTACCGTCCAAGAGGTGCATCCTTCGGTAGTTCTATAGAGAGATTAAATGTACCGTACACAGATACAGGTACCGTTTGTTTTGAAATGGTATCATTACGACTGTCAATTATTTCTACGGTAGCGTTGTACGTATTTGCAGTGCTCCACGTATTGTCATACCCGACTCTATCAATACCTTTAATCTGTACTGTATCACCGGGACGATAGATAGGTCTGTCAGTGTAAAGATATGTCGCTGATTGTGTTCCGATATTCCAATTATATGCAAGCGTGTCCATAGCAGCAGAAACGACTGCAGTATCACCACCTAGGGTCACGACGGCACCACGTGTGTTCTCGTGTGCTGGTAGCTGTGCAATACCCTCAATATTCGTTGTTTGTTTTTCTGTACTGAACAGGTTCTTACCAGCAAAAGTTTCAACCGTTGCGCCGTATACTGGCTCAAGTGAGTTTGCATGTAAGACCCAGTAGAGATTGTTGCCAACCACTTTTGCCCCTCGTGTCAAAGGTGTGTATTCGTCCGTATACCAGTCAAGTCTTTTTTCTCCTACGGTAAAGTTAGAAATAGAAAGTAATGTTCGGTCAAACATTTGCACACCTTTTTCATTTTTGTAGTTTGGATGGGTGAATGAAATTACGTAGTGACCACGAGTGTCTTCGAAGTGGTCAGCAACATCAAAGTGGAAGTAGTTATTTACCCAGTATGTATCAGGTAAATCAACCGTCACTTCCTTCACCGTCTCGCAAATAGATGTGGGTGGCTTGTTATCACTGTCAGTGCCCTCATCAAGAATGCGCAAAAAATTATTTGCACTAACTTTACAGATATGTACCTGTACATAGGGTAGGTTTTCAACACCATAGGTCAAGCGAGATTTCCCTGGGACGCTAACGTTATAGTATTTCTGGAGATTATAAAATCGGGTATAGTTGCTTGACGCAGATCCTGTTGTGAACTGTAGGTCACGTTGTGTTCGTGAACCAAACTCATCTTCAAGTGATAGCTTAAGCATGTATTTCGTTTGAGGATGCAATCCGTATCTGATCGTAGTTTGAAATTCGCCCGTGCTACAAATCGGTTTCCTGTAATCTGAAGTTATTCTTTCTGAGTTTCTCCACAAGTCATTTGGAAAAACAATATAACCCTCTGTATTGAGTGCATTTCGTATTGATTCAGGTCGTTTAAGGGGTGTGTTACTACAGATTGTGAGATCAGTAAGACTTGCACCATTCGAACCATCACTCGGGACCGTTTTATGTATCTGTAGCGACGGAAAACTAGTCACAGAATATTCTAGTGGTTTTGCGTTTAATACATAGCCGTCTTCACTTGTAATTTTCTCAAAAACAAGTGTATTTGATTGACTCGGTTGATATGCACTCGGGTTCACTCGCAACAACAATTGTTTTTTGTCTTCCTCTTCTTCACAATCTTGAGAATCTTTCTTGTATATAACTGCTCCGTCAGTATCAAACTTGCACACTGTTCCATACAACACCTCTTCTAATCCATGCAAAGTAACGTTTGTTTTTGAGATATCAATCGGTTCTTGAAAATACACAGCAAGTGTACCTTGTGGGTCAAAAAAGCCAGGCTCTACGTGACTTGAACGTTTAGACTTTGCTTGTACAGAAGACACTACAGCAGGTATGGTGTATGACCAAGTAAACTGCTCCTCTAGGGGAATATCACCTTCCAAAGGATACATTGTTTTGATTTCTAGGTTGTAAGTTGATTCAAAATCCCACAAACCTTCTCGACCATGAGTATCTTCACGTGGACGGATAAGAATTTTTGATTTGTCGTATTCTTTTTCAGAACCAAAGAAAGCTAGTCCTAAGAATCCTCTTTTTTTCTTTTCTTCTTGCTTTGCATACTCAATACGCACTTTTTTCTTTTCTCCATTTTGTGTGAGTGTTACTTCCTTCGCGGTACGTTCTAAATCCACATTTTGATTAAAAGCTATTTCAAGAGGTTGACTGAATCGAACCATAGGAGCAACGGGATGGTGCTTTAATGTGCGTGTAGTAAAAGAATGTGTAAAGCCTCTTACCGGTACACCATCGAGTGAGCGAAATCCTTCGTTGACCGTTACGGTATATTTAGTCGCACGTTGTAAATCTTCATCAGGAATGAATTGGAGCAAACGTGTGCTTTTCCATTTCCAAACACCAGCGACATCTGGTTCTATCTTGACTGGTACCACTTCTTTGTCTAACTCATCACGAGTGGAAAGAGGTACCATGGGTCTGTTGAAAATAACAGAGACTTTTGTATCTTCGTGGACCTCGGTGTCTGAAGTTGGCAATATAGATACCACAAAAGGGTCTTCAGCAACTTTAAAGTCAGCGTCTATAGTTACTTCATCGTAGGTTAGGGCTACATTGTAAAAAGAACCTATTTGAGGTAGTTCGTGAGGCTTGAAGAGTAAGATGTCCTCTTGATTAGATTCAATAAAATCTCCTTGGAGTTCTGGAAGAAATTGTACTTGCTCTTTGGTAACATGACCTGCTTCTTCAGGGATAGAGATAGGGAGTATGGCACTTTGAGAAATAGAATCTGGAACAAGACGGTAGCTACCACTATATGCAAGCCAAAGCGGGTCACGTCCAAAGTCAAAAACAAGTCTTGCGACAGTCAACACGACGAGCACCAATATCACACCGACAAAAATGTAGTGTTTTTTCCGCCAGTGTGCTTTTGCGTAACTTATAAAAAGGTTTAGTCTAATGCGAAACAGTTGAACATGACTACGCAGCTTACTACATAGAGTGTTAAGAAACGTATGCGATACAACTGGTGCCACCACACCTTCGTTTGAAACTGTTTCGGAATGGTTCTCCACAGACTCATCCATGATTTGAGTATACTAGGAGATGCGTGTGAAAACTAAAGAGTTATTAACTAATTCGGCAGGTCGATTAAAAAATACATGTGTGAGTAATTTTGTCATGAAGCCCCACGTATGGTTCATCGTACCAAAGCATGCGACCTTGTAAATGATATGTGAGGAGGTGGAGCTCAAGCTGAGTACTTTTAGGAAATCATTTTTTCACTCGAAACTTGAAAAAAATAGTGGTTGTAACAAGTGCTCCGAGTGTATCGGCAAGCATGTCCTTCTGTGCATCCCAAATGTCCCCCTGACTTCCTAGGTACGCAAGTCCTGCTTCAGGGCTCGTACTCGCAGCATAGACCCATTCTATGAGTTCGTAACTCATTGCAATAGTTGCTATTGCAAACACTGGGTATGTAAGCAATAGAAATTTACTTTTTACAAGTTCCTTCGTATATAATAATTCCGCGATAGCAAACGCGTAAAATCCTACGGAGAAATGGGCGATGCGATCAAAGTGATTTCTAGAAAAATTAAAAAGGTCGGTTATATAGCCAAACGGTACTTCCGCAAAGGTGTAGTGTCCTCCTATGGTGTGTAAGTAAATGAGTACAAACATGAAACCGTATGCAGTTTTTGAAAAACGAATCTGCTTGGCATAGAGAACAAGAATTACTGCTATAAGTATCCATACAGTGAGGTTTTCTACGAACCATGTAGGTCTGTCTACAGGATTTATCGCCAACACAAAAAATAAAACGAAGTAAATGCCTAAAAGCCCCTGTAAAAATTTATTTTCCATAGTACTGAAAGTATATAACTATTTACTTAACCTATCGACAGGTTTATACAACATTCATTGCGTAGACCCCGCCACAGCGGGGCAAGCTCGTTCACTCCACTGTTACAGACTTTGCGAGGTTTCTTGGTCTATCGACATTGAAACCCTTCGCAACACCGATGTAATAGGCAAAAAGTTGCATTGGTACAGCTGATAAAATAGGTGTAAGCATTTCTAGAGTATGGGGTATATAGAAGATGTCACTTGTGATATCAACAAGTCGCGTGTCTCCTTCTGTTGCGATAGCCAACACTCTCCCTTTGCGCGCACGTATCTCCTCAATATTTGAGAGCATTTTTTCGTACACACTATCATTAAGAGCAATGGCAAGTGTCGGAAATTCCGTATCTATCATGGCTATAGGACCATGCTTCATTTCTCCTGCACCACACCCTTCAGCATGTATGTATGAGATTTCTTTAAGCTTGAGTGCACCTTCAAAGGCAATAGGATAGTTATACTTACGGCCCATGTAAAGAAAGTCACGACTGTCCGCATACTTTTGCGTTAGACCGTGTACCATGTTCCTCTGATCAAGTATCGATTGTATCTTCTGAGGAAGAAGCTGTAGTTCCCTGGTGATACTCTTACCGACGTCGACACTCATACTTCGCTGACGTCCGAGATGCACTGTAAGTAAAGCAAGAGCGGTAAGTTGCGACATGAATGCCTTGGTAGAGGCTACTCCTATTTCCGGCCCCGCATGATTATAGATACCGGCATCCGTTTCTCGTGCAATAGTTGAACCGACTGTATTTACTATTCCCAACGTAAGTGCACCTTTGCGCTTTGCTTCACGGATGGCTTCCAGTGTGTCTGCAGTTTCTCCGGACTGTGATATAGCGAGTAGTGCGGTATGAGCGTCAACAGGAGCGTTTCTGTAGCGAAACTCTGAACCTATTTCTACTTCGACAGGTATACCTGCATATTCCTCCAACATGTACTCACCTACTAGCCCAGCGTAGTACGCAGTACCACACCCAACGATAATAATTCTTTCTATAGTTTGAAGTTGTTCATTTACGGAGTCTAAACCACCAAGTTTTACGAGGCCCTTTTCAGGTATAAGTCTTCCGCGTGTAGTGTTTTCGATAACCTGTGGACCTTCCATTATTTCTTTGAGCATAAAGTGTTCATAGCCATCTTTCTTTACTTGCTCTACATCAAAATCAAGTACTTGTTTTTTACGAACAACTTCAACATCTGCATAGGTGCGTATTCGATAATTCTGAGGTGTAAGAACAGCAATGTCGCCGTCATGCAGATAAACAACGTCTTTTGTGTGACGCAGAAGTGGTGATGCATCTGATGCAACAAAATGTCTGTTTATTCCAATTCCAAGTACCACAGGTGCACCGAGACGTGCGGCTATGATTTTTTCAGGCTCACCATCATATGACACTGCTATGCCGTATGTTCCTTTCACTTTTTGCAGCGATGCAACCACTGCAAGCTCAAAATTTTCTGTCTCTTTAAGTTGATGTTCTATGAGATGAGCAAGTACTTCCGTATCGGTTTCTGATAAAAATGTGTGTCCAAGTGATATAAGTTTTTCTTTAAGCTCTTTGTAATTTTCAATAATTCCGTTGTGTACCACATGTATCGTATTACTACAGTCTACATGTGGATGCGCGTTTACTTCAGTCGGTTCACCGTGTGTCGCCCAACGCAAATGCGCGATTCCGCTCGTACCGACCATTCTGTTTGTAAGTTTCTTTTTAAGCTCTTGTACTGCACCAACTGATTTAACTATACCGGCATTAGGTATATATATACCCACAGAGTCATACCCTCGGTACTCAAGCGACTGTAGTCCTTCGAGAAGTATCGGTAGTGACTGTTTGTTCCCTGTGTATGCAAATATTCCACACATATAGTTAAGGTTAAATATGTATAATTACTAGAACTGACACATGGGATATAAAGTTACTTGAAATGAAGGATATTCACTCTTGCTGAGTCAGAAAAAACAACAGAAATAAACATACCGTTTGAGTCAGTATGTATCATGAACCTGAAATATGTATGAATTTACTGTATCTGCCCTACAAAGACTACGTAATTTTTTCCATATTTCTTTGCACATTTCGGACAGGTGGTATACCACTGGTATGTCTTCAGTAGGGTGTTTCCTGATTCTTTGACATAGTGCTTAAAATCATTATCCCATGCACCGACTTCTTTAAATGCACCTTCATACACCTTGGATATATATTTTCCACTCATAGCAATATTTTCAGAATCGGCAACTTCCTTGTCTACTGCGGTGTACAGATACATGTTCCATAGTGATGTATGTTCAGCCAGCCACATTTCATCAAGTATCTTGGAACCTGATTTTTCTATAGCGGCACTGGACCTCATCATAACCGCACCAAAGTTCACAGGCATATAAAAAAGCGTGAAAACTTTGTTTTTGATAAATTTTTTGTGATCCCATTCAAATGTTTTTCCATCCCATAGTGTTGGAAGGAATGGCGCACAACACTCATCCTCTTGAGGAGTCGAGTCAGTATGCGTTGATATATTTTCATTCATACGTATATTTCAGCATAAATACAGGACAGGCGCTCTATATTATCCACATAAAAAACTTACCACACCGTAGTGGGGTCAAGGTGATATGGCAGCAAGGTTGGCTCACGGTATTTAAAATGTAAAATGAATGTAACTATATAATACTAGTACTAATTACGTAACCATTTACATACCTTTCTCTCGCAATATTTATTTAGAAAAAAACATATGAGGGGTACCTCGTACCGTGTGACGATGAATCACACTATCTACGAGTGAGTAAGTAATACAGTTTTTGTTGTGGAGTATAAAAAAACGTAACCCCGTTACCGAAGTAAGGGGGTTACAGTTGTGCCAGCGAGGTAATCTCACTAGCGAAAGGTACAGGCGGGGGGGCAGAGGTCTATTCGATGGAGCTGGGTGCAGTCAGATTGAACCGGCGCATCAAATGCTCACACAGCAACCGGCATTCGGCATCGTTGAGCCGGACCGTACCACCGAAGTCATCAGAGAATTTGGTTTCATCGGGGTTGTTCTCATCGATACTGGGACATCCGCCACCGCAACCACCACAGAGTTTCGTAATCTTATTCGGATCAATGTTTTTGCGCATACTTTCCTCCTGTCAAAGTTTTTTTGTTTTTCTTACGTAAAACATCCACTTTTCCAAACTTTTCTGCTGTAATAATACCTAGTCAGCAGACTATCAAAGTATTTAATCTTGTCAAGAGATTGCAATATTTATAGGAGCTGAAATCACTTAAAACGAGCCTGTTTTAACTTCTCCAGCATGTTTATACGAAGCAAATAGCACTCCACTAGGGGATACAGTGCTCTTGAAGAGAGTAAACGACGCAGGTATGGTTCCTTCAGCAAACAATCTCTTACCTTCACCTAAGGTTACAGGAAATATCTTGAGCCACAATTCATCCACTAAATTATGTTTCAGTAGCGTTTGAACAAGATCACCACTACCGTGTACTTGTATATCAGGACCTATTTCTTGTTTTAGTTTTTTTATCTTCATCACCACATCGCCGTTTATAAATATTGAATTACTCCACTCGCTCTTCTTAATTGTGTTCGAAACCACGTACTTGGTAGATTTAGTAATACCAGGCCACTCCCCTTCGTGCTGTGGCCAATACGATGCAAAGATTTCAAATGTTTTTCTCCCAAGGAGTAAGCTGAAGGGTTGTTTCATTTGTTCAGCCATGACCTTGCCTGCAAACTCATCAAAGTAAGGTACCGTCCAACCTCCGTACTCAAAACCATTTGAGGTGTCTTCTTCAGGTCCACCAGGTGCCTGCATAACGCCATCTAGAGTAATAAAGGAGAGTACAATAATCTTTCTCATAAGTCTTGCTAGTATACGTAATTTTCGTGAAGATATGGTGACTTTTTATCTTCACCACTAGCACTACTTAATGACTGTAATAAAAAAGTGCTCTGTCGATTCGCATCGACAGAGCACTTTTTATTGAACAACCTATAGGGTGTAGTCACCCGTTACAAGTCTCTTGTATCCACACAGCTAAAGGCGGAAAAACGAGTAAATATCACTCAGTGTTAGGACCCCGAGGGCATCCTTATGCAAGTACACGATAACACCCAACACAATACATCCCATCAGGCTGACAGCACTCCTCCACATAGAATTATCTACAGCGTCGAATATTTTTAATGGTACGTAAAGTACGATAAAAATGTACGCCACGAGAGACAATTCCCTTATGTCAGTTAGGTATCCTGTGAGCCCAACTATAAGCGCGATAAGAAGCGTCATGAACTGTGTGCGCAAGTACCTTCCCATGTCCAACGGGTGTGTTGCATCGAGGCGAAGTGGATTCTCTATACTTGCGTAGTAATGTCGCCTCAAGGAAATGTAAAGCATATCAATCACGAGTATAACACCCCCAACAACAGCAAAGCCTAGGAGAAATACCTGAAGACTTTGAAGCACAACCGAGGACACCTGCATCAGGATGAAGAGAACTAATATACCGAGTGATGACAAGCTATCACGAAACAGATGTATAGCTGAATTGTCTAGTCGCCTCTTCGCTTCCGGATATGCATCAAAGTTTTCCAAGCCTGACACATACTTTTCGGAAATATAGATGGTACATACCATGAACAAACACATCGCAGTTATGAAACCAAATGCCTCAAACTGATATATGAGTGTTGTCACCGACCAGATAATGGAGGCAAAAAGATAGTATCGCCATCTATTCATGAACGATCTCTTGCTTATATCAGACACTTCGAGTGCTCCTGTCATTACTAAAGCACCCACAAGACCAAAGACCCATGTATGTGTACCTGCTACAAAATATCCGTACACTATGCATACCATCCCGGAGATGTATAACAAGCCTTCCCAAATCACTCTTGGAACTTTTAAGTTCTTAAAAAATTTCTCAATCAGATACAGTAACGCTGATGCCCCCACAATACAACACACAACAAGTAGTATATTTGTTGGTGTTACCCAAGTTACGAGTAAATTTTGAAATGCAGTTAACTCATGGGCCCCTGCATCAGTCACAAACAGAAGACAACTCATTGAGCAGAAAGTTAGCAATTTAATCATTTCTCACCTCATTCGTATTTTTGATGTAACGTACGATTCCAATGACTACAATTTCTGTACTTGATTATTGGCTAATTCATAAATATGTCAAGATTTTCCTAAACCAAAAAATGTCTATTTATGATTGATATCATGAGTATGGTATAAAAAATGCCTGTATGTACAGGCATTTTTTATACCTACATTTTTAAAAATTAATTAACGCAAATCTACGTTTACATTTCCATCGCTCACATCGACAGACACATCACCAGTGTCAACCGATACCCCTTGTTTACCAACCTGCACCTGCAAACTGTCAGTTACAACATCAATAACTTGAGCGTGTGCAAAAGGTTTTTCTTCAGCTTCGACCGCAAGTGTCATAGTGGCTAGTTTTGACTCAACGGCACTTTTTACCTGCGCATGAGCTTTGTTCGTCATAAGGAAAGAGTACCAAGGTCCCTTTACTTCAACTTCCCCACCATCACGTACAGTTACACGGGATATATATGTTTTTGGAAAAATACCGAAAAGACGACCTTCTGTCATGTATTCAACCTCCACACCGTCGCTTGTAGATTCAATAGATGCAATTTTGTTATCTCTCTTCTCAACAATATCTGCATAGGCACGTACATCACTTTCTGATTGGAACAAGACTCGTGAGTTATCATCGATATCTACAAGCATACCTTCTGTTTCGACAGATACGGAGCCATCTTGCATCATTACACTGAGACCACCAACATCCGTTGAAACGCTAGATGTGTTTGTTTTTGCATTTGTACGAATACTTGCTTGATCTGTATCTACTTGCACGTTGCCACTTGAGTCAGTACGTACTGAGGTCACATTTTGTTGTGCCGGGGTAGCCGTGGTCGCAGGTGTATTTGTTGTTTTAACCTCAACAGAATCATCTCGCACGTCTACATCCAAATCGCCCGCTGTCACGTCAACATTGTCTCCATCAACAGCAACATCAAGTCCCTCCGTTTCCACATCAACAGAATCACCGTCAATCGTTACTCCCAAATCTCCGTAGTTCGCATTCAGCATTTGCGCATGTGAAAACGAAAATGGTAGAAGGATAAGACCAATAATTGACAGTGTAATCTTTGATAAAACTATTTTATTCATATACATTTTATTTCTTATAAATATTAATTATATTAAGTATTGTACACAAAAAATAATAAATTTTATTTCACACCCTTATAGATGTGGGGATAATAAAATGTAGATTATTTAATAATATTTTTTAGCCTATCCATTAGACTTATTGTAACTACCTTACTCACCTCTTCTGAAAAACAACTTTCTATTTTCCTTGAGTTATATGAGGTAACTGAAAAGTAATATGTGGTGTTGTTTTCTAGACCTGTGAGAGTGTACTGAGTAGTGTTTCCTACATCTACATTTTCTGTATAGCCACCTTGCGGACAAGAATCGGTTCGTGGATTTGTACCATAATACACACGATACCCTTCTATATCTCCTTCTGAGGCATTCCAAGAAAGGAAAGTCTCACCAGTATTTTGTATTGAATTTCTATAAAACAGTAACCAGAAAATGAAAAATAAAAAAAGCGCAGCACAAACTGAAAATATGATAATTTTTTTTGACATGAATGTTTTAATCATGATTAGTATTACTCATATAAGCATGTATGTGTAGCGGGCCGCAATCGCGTACTGTGAACTATGACCTAAGATAATTTTCAGTGGTACATTTTGAAATAGAATTTGATTTGGTGGCAAAAATAATTCCCGCCACGTCTTGCAACGTGGCGGGAAAGATTTTAGTGAAAAGAACGTTCGTTTACCTGTTTACCCACTCGATCCAGCTAAGGATTGCTGGCTCCAGAGCGCAGTAGCACTCCTCGACTTCTTCGGGGCATAATTTGTGTATATCTTTGTCTTAAATCACATTTATTTATACCTGGGTGTGAATTATCCATTTTTTATTACAGATTGGTGCTATATTGAAATGTAGAGATGCCTTGTTTGTAATAGTGGCATTAACCGTTTTTTGAAAATTGAATAGACGTAAAAAAGGAGGTGGTAATACACCACAATGGGTAAAAAAGTTGAGAGTCCCGCATTCTCATACGACACACACGTAAATTCAGTTGTAATAATCCAAAGTTCACTTGGACATGGTACAGGTTTTTATATTGGAAACGACTTGTTACTTACGGCTAAACACGTAGTAGAAAACAGTGAAGTTATCTATTACGCAATCACTAAAAAAGCTGAAGACAAAAAAATAAACCTTGAGGTCCTATACAGATCACCTAATATTGATCTGGCTGTATTAAAAATCAAGGATGAAAACCATGGTCTTACTCCACTAAAACTTGCAAAATGTAACGCAAAGATTGCTGATTATGTCCACATGATTAGTCATCCTATAAACTATAAACTACTTTCTTTTTCATACAGCTACGGCTACGTAATGAAGGACGGTTTCATTGACAAAGAACCGCCGTTTGTAGGCCAAAACTATTTGTATCAAATAGCTCGCTTCTTCGGTAGCTCAGGTGCGCCCGTTTTCAACACCAGAGGTGAAGTTGTTGGAATGTTGAACATGCTCATCGCAAACAGTTCAATAGGCTGCGGTCTTACTGTAGAGGCTATGCGCAACGATTTAGATGCTAACAATATCTTAATATCTTCCCCAATAGTGCATCTGTGACTTATTGATAGATTCAAGCAATAGATTGCCTTATTGTTTGAAGATATTTTAAATAAACATATTTCTTAGTATTGTATAGGTGCTAAAACATGTGTGCTATAAAACAAACATAAAAGTCCCCGAGCAAATCGGGGGCTTTATTGTTCAAAAAATAAATATTTCGGCACTTTTCTTGCCCCTCGTATCTAGAAAATTCTAAACACCAATCATTTGTAGTGCGAGTTGTCGTGGTCGTGCACGATCTAACTCAAGTGCAAAAACACGTTGCCATGTTCCCAGTTGTAGCTTGCCGTCGACTATGTTGAGAATCTGTGCAGGAGATAAATGCACTGCCTTACAATGTGAATGACCATTGTCACATTCCCCATCGCACATGTTCACTGTTCGAATATCAAAGTTGTCGTGGTGGTATTCTATATTGCTCGGTGCAAGACGCTCAAGCATTGCCTTCATATCTTTGATTAAAAGAGGCTCATTTTCATTTATTAGTACTGCCATAGTTGTGTGGAGGCTTTGGATATTCACAATTCCATCTTTTGGTCCATGAGTTGTAATTGCCTCATTAATCTTGTCTGTTACATCGATAAATTCTAGACCTTCTGAACTTTGAATATCAATGGTGTAATTTTTTATACGCATAAATATATGAATCAAAAAATAATTTCGTAAACTGCAGTATAGCAAAGTTTAGTAAAAATGACATAAACACGCAGTATAATCACCCGATTCTCGGGAAACAGGAATGTACAACATGTAAGTTAAGAAGGTAAATGGTACTCAAAAATGGTGTTTTGAACGAAAGCGCTTACTTCGTTCTTTTAGCCGTTTGCGGTCAGCAGTAAGTCTTGTACGAAGGTGCTTTTCAATATCAAGCGCTTTCTGAGATGCGCGCCAACCACTGACACTTAGGACGCTGTTGAGTACCAGTAGCAATACAAAAGTTAGTATAAGGTCCTCTTTTGTAAGAATTGGTGATATAAGAAAAAAGGCAGGAACATACCCCACTATACCAACAACAATATCCATGTACCTGTTGGTAGGAGCTTCCTCAATTTCTGCATATATCTCAAACAGTTCGTATGCGGTAAGTACTACTACCGCGAGTATCATTCCAAAAACAGCATCCAAATGCAAGAAGTAAAAAAAGAAACCAACGAGCAACCCCGAGAGCACATGCACAACGCTCCAAAGGTCAAGCCACTTGCCCTCACGCCAAATATCGGTCCGTAAATGTTTAAATTTTTTTGGTAATGGATGCATGCAGATTATGTACTATTCTACACTCTCTGAGTGTCACACGCATTACTTTTTGGAATAACAAAGCCGTACGATTACCACCAATTTTCCCAAACTGGCCATAACAGAATTACTGTTGCGTAAAAAATTAAACCGTCAGAGAGCTATTCTTCTCTGACGGTTTACATATCAAACACATCTATAGCCGAAACTAGTCAATGTATTACCTTCAATAAGGAACGTTTTACCGAACCGCCAGTGTTTTACTGGCAAATTCGATATTTTTCGGGCGAATTATTACTTTTTTTTCACCTTTTTCAATATAGCCAGCAATAAATGCGCATTTACCAAGATGCTTGGCGATTTCAACGACTTGCTTCCCTTGACTCTCGGGTACGTACAGCGCAAACCCCGCACCCATGTTGAGGTTACCATACGCTTCCAAATCATCAACCGGTCCATGCTCCTGTATAAAGTTAAAGATGGGTAACTGAGTTGGGAGGGTATCTATCACGTACGTGAAAGGTTGAGTTGCTCGCATAAACTTGCGCCAACCGTGGCCCGTGACATTTACCGCATAGTGTATGTCGATACCAGCATCAAGGCAGTCCTCGACGACGTCGACATAAATCAAAGTCGGCTCAAGCAGGGTTTCTCCATAGGTTCTGCCGTCAGGAAGTAGTGTGAGATACCCATCTTGCAGTGCACGTAGGTTGATGGTATGAGGAAATAATCTATGTCCCATTTTTCTCCAAAAACCATCTGTACGTTCAGCTATATGTCTCGTTAGAGTGAGGCCGTTGGCATGTATGCCTGAGCTTTCGATGATGACGATTACATCGCCGTGTTGGATGTTTCCAGTAATTAATCTCTCCTTTGGTTTTATAATTCCCATTGCTGAGCCTGCGAGTAGTGACTTCTCAGAGACCACAAGACCATTTAATGTTGGTGTCTCGCCTGGACCCCAGACACAACGAGCGAGATCACACGCATGTTTCCAACCAGCTATAAGATCATCGGAACGTTGTTCGTCATTAAACCAGTCTGAATTACATACGGCGATATGCATCGCCACTGAAAGCGGAAGTGCTCCGAGTGTGATTATATCGTTTACAATCATGGCAACAGTGCACTGAGCAATGTTATTGTAATACGACTTACCGGTGAGATCATACATTGCATCCGCGACCAAGTTTTTGGTACCAAGACCTTCCTCGACGTGAGCAAAGTAGCTTTTGGCCGCTTCAATCAAGTATGCACTTTCGCCTCTTGATGGTTTGAATTCTCGAAATTCACCGCTATTGAGACGAGCGATGTTTCCGGCTGTTTCTCGCGCGGCAAGCTGTGCTTTCCGTTTAAAGGGATCCATCTCATCGTAGTTCACACCCGTGCCTGCATATGTCATGTTCGTCATATCATCACTCCATTTGTTGAGAGAGACTGCGTTACCTACATGTATTTGTCAAATTACTTAGATTCTGAAGGTACCTTAGCTTAAAACAAAAATATATGCAATAAATCGTAATATGTAAGTAACACTTGTTACGAAATATCGGAAAACGCTCACAAGAAGCGAATTCCGTGAGCGTTAGCCAATGGCAAGTATTGATGTTACCGCTGTACAGTTCCCAACTGTTTTGTATGTAAAGGGTATGAACTGAAACTGAATATTAGGGCATTGTATCCTAACTTCAGCAAAAAGTTCAGCAAAGTTTTCAGCAGCATCCCAACGTCCTTCACTCACACCATCAGAAAGTCTTAGCAAAAGTATGAGTGGATATTCCTTAACAACTTTGATTTCTTCCAAGTACATAGCTAGTACCTCCAAAAAACGTTGTCTCAAATTACCTCATTACATGCAAACTCTTTATGACACACCATTCTGCATCATTGAAAATGTACTTAACGCTTTCTGGTGCAGTAAAGTAGTGTAAATCATGTCCAGGTAAAAGTGTTATTTTATCATCGCCACTATTTTTAACAGTGAGTTTCTCCGCTTCACCGTCGTTTATCCATACGACAAATACCGGCGGGTCAGGCTCGTCTTTTCCACACCGTGTGTCAGGACGTGAATTCCACATACTTGTTTTGACTGCACTCACTGTGAAGCCGGCGCTTGATAGCAACCAAAGCACTTGAACGATGGATTTACCTTGCAAATCTATATAGTACGGTGCCACATTTGGGTTCGCATTTTCCCTTCCTGTTGTCATAAAGTGCCTCCTTTCCAATGAAAGTTGTTTAGATCGTATCGTTTCCTGTCCAGGTTTTACCAATAAACCATTATTGTGTCAACGTTTTCAAAAATACATTGTACTTAATACCATTTTTCAAAAGATAGACCGCCTTTGCTTTCGCATTGGCGGTCTATTGTTAGTGAATGGCTTTTTAATTTACCATCGTAACGTCTTGTTCATGATACCGATACCATAACTCTCGGAACTCAGGGCAGTTCTTAACCAGTTCTGAAATACTTCCAGAAGCGATAATCCTACCTCCACTGAAGACTATGCTCTTGTGGAACAATGGCAGAAGATGAAGTCGATGAATAGATGAAATAATCGTTTTTTCTTGAAACTCTCGAAAAATGTTTCTGTAGACTTTCATCTCTGTGGCAGTGTCAAGACTCGACGTTGGTTCATCGAGTAGTACCACATCCTTATCATGGCATGCAAGCAGTCCTCTCGCGAGAGCTAGGCGTTGTTGTTGACCACCTGAAAGATTGACACCTTTTTCTTTGTTTGAAGAGTCAAACTTCTTTGGTAAGTTTAGAACAACATCCGTAAAGCATGCCATGTCGGTAAACTGTCGTACAAAATCCAAATCGTGCTCTGCTCCCAACGTGATATTTTCCAATATTGTGCTAGCAAAAATCTCCGAATTTTGCGGTACAAGAGCAATCGCGCGACTGATACCTCTGAAACCTTCGGGGATTTTCTTTTCATCCACTGTAAGTTCTAAGCTTCGTGGGTGATACAAGTCCCGAATAATTTTAAGAAGCGTCGTTTTACCACTGCCACTTTCACCTACAAAGGCTATGCGTTCACCTCGCATAATAGACAACGAGATGTCTTCAAGATGCAGTGCTTCGTTGCTATCACCATGATATGAGAAATTGAGATCTCTCACTTTAAGATGTTGCCACGAAGTAGGTAAAACATGGTTCGTGAAATTTTCACTCACAAAATCTTCCGAAAGTTCTTCCGCATTCAGGACACGAGACTTGTACTTCACGATATCACTGTACATACTGGTAAATCTGAAGAAAAGCTGACTGATCTGACCAAGATATTTGGTAAGTAAATAGACACTACCTATCAACACCCCTTGTGCTGTGTTCATGTTTTGCCAAAAGTAGACCGTCATCACGATGATAGTCATCACTGTAGCGCAGACATTGGTTAAAAACCACTTTGTTTCACTTATCGTTACATTCTTCTTATAGAGCGCAAACGGCTTTTCTATCTTGTTGACAAGTGCCTTGAAGACCAACTTCTCGACTCTCAGAATAATCACCGTGGTAATGTTTGAGATAGCGTCAAAAACGCCTTCTGAGATTTGATTTTCCGCTCTGTTGAGCTCCTTATACTGAGTCATCAGTACTTTGTCGAAGCGAATGGTTATCCAAGCACTCATCATGAGCATAGCGAGGACGATAAATGCTGCGGGCGGACTGAAGTAGACTAGTATCACATAGCTTCCTGTAAGGTTGACGACTGCATAGATAACAAGAAAACTTTCTTGAGAAAAGGAATACAAACCATGTGTTCCTTTCTCAATTTTGTCTATCGTGTCACCTGAATGATGGTCGACATGCCATTCCATCGGAAGTGTCATCACTCCTTTGAGAAGCGACTTGCGATAGTGCATGCGTGCCATGAAGGAGTTGGTTTGTTCCATAACCCTTGCAGGTCCATGGAAAACCCAAAACAGCAGATCGCTTACAAACGTCAAAAGCAGGAGGAAAAACATCTTCCTAAAACTTTCTTGTGTGATACCTTCTTTCTGAACAATGTTCATAATAGCTGCCCAGACCAAAGGTTGGAAGAAAAGTTCAACAATCTGGGCCATGGTAAACATAGACCAGAAAGTGACTATTTTCTTTCGATTACCTTTTGAGTAAAGCCATGTTTTCTTGGTGTGCTTTCGGCACACTGTTCTAAGAAATCGATTTTTTTAGTAGGTAATCAAATACTTATAACAACATGCCACTTTATTTCAGAGGATGCTCCAATAACGCTCGCAACGACAATGCGCTCGTTATTGTTTTTATGTAGTTGTGACATGTTTGTATTCATGATTTGTATATATTAACACACATTGCCTAATATTGCAAGTTTTTGAGGAAGATTCAAAACTAAATAGTATTATTCCAATTGCCATCACCACCACATACTTATAATGCTATACTGACATTAGAAAAATGGTCCGTATACTTCGAACTCAACCAAGGGGGTAACCATGCCAACAATATCCAAAGAAGTGGTTATTGCAGCGAATAAAGGAACAACAAAACCATTATTAAGAGTACTGTTTGTTTTCAGTCTCTTTGGTACTGGGGTAATCGTTTATACGGGTTATTTATTTTTTACAGAAGGTAATAATCTTTTTGGAGCATGTATTCTGAGTTGTGGTCTTTTGTATTTTTTGTACAAAATATGGAGACATTTCTATAATGTAATCATAGAGAGGGAAATAATCGTTATAAAAATTAAAGAAAACCTCTACTATGGTGACATTCGTCGAAGCATGAATGGAGAAGAGCCACGTAATGTGAAGATTGTGTAAACGTATACCATGTGAAGCGAGGGCGGGAGAAATCCTGCCCTTGTGTTATTTGGTGTCCCTAATCTTATAAAAAAACGGCCTAGGCATCCCCCAGACCGTTTGTTTTTTTGTGCTTTTGGGCATGTCAGGACCTGTAGTCTAATATGCCATACGTACCACTGTACGCTTGTCTAAGAGCCGTTGTCCATCATCGACAGCATCAATGCCCAGTTTTCTAGTTCAGTTACCAGCTGAACGTAGCACAAACAATTTTTATAAGAACATGCATATATTATACATGTTTGTGTGACTTTGTCAAGTAAATATACATTTTGCAAATACGTGGTATAACATACTAAGAAAGTGAAGCAAAATCCTTTGTTCCATAACCATTTTGGGGGGAAGTATGAAAACACTATGTTGTCTTGTAATTGGAATATTTGTCATCTTCTCATCTGCTACAATATGCGAGGGAAGGTGTAACCTTCAAGAGAAGACGTTTGAACAAAAAAGAGAGTTGAATAAGTTTGGAGGGCCAGTGTATAGAAGACTGTACTCCTGTGATGGTGAGAATTGGTTTAACGAGCCACCAGTTCTAACCAACGTTAGACCAAATCCTCCTCCCCGCCCCACCTACAAAACACCTCAATACAATAAATGGAAATGGACTAATCCCGATCAGCAATACCGAGATGAATCACGAAACAGGTATTGATCCATCCCTCCCTCGCTTAAGTACGCCCGACAGTCTCAAAACTGTCGGGTGTTTTTATTTAAAAGTTGAATGCAACATGGATGTACTATTGGGGATACTTATCCCAAATAACCAATTATTTATTTGTCAGATATCTTTCCTGCAAATACTCTTATCCATAAAATTTCTTTCCTTCCATGAAAATCTTCTACAATGGTGACATCTCCAACCATATATCCTGATTCCTCAAGGAGTGTTGATAGTTGTTCTTTTGTAAAATATCTAAAAAATCTTTCATGGTTTGATAATGAATCTGATACAATCGCTGTTTCTTCGGAACCCTTCTGTTCTTTAACGTAAATATACAACCAACCTTCTGGTTTCAATACTCGGTTAAACTCATCCAAAGCCTGTTTGACTTCTATCAGGGTATCTAAGTGAACAAGTGAAGCATGCGACCAGATACCATCAAACGAAGCGTCTGGGAACGGTATACTAAGAAAATCTGCATGTAAAAATTGAATACCATGTCTATTCTTTTTAGCTAGTTCAATCATTCCTTGAGATAAATCAATTCCAACCACAGTGGCACCTAAAGAACTCAGTGTCTGTGAATCACGACCATCCCCACAACCGGCATCAAGCACTTTTGGATTTGACTTTAATTTACCAAGAAGGATTTTTGCATTGTTCTCGAAGGTCACCTTATCACCACCAGCACAATACTTTTCCGCATTGCTATCATACCAATCGATAGTGTCTTTTGATCCTGTAATTTTCATGTTTCTTTAACCAATGTAACTATTAGAGTAAAGGATTATAACAGGTAAATTTTAGTCAGCCAGCAGTGCCAAGTTGTGTAAGTTTTTGATAACCTTGTCATACCCATACGCAAATTCTAAACGCATGGCATCTGTATATGTAAACCAAGCATACTCAGCAACTTCATCTGGGTTTGGAACAATCTCTCCTTCAGCAGTGCCTAGAAATACAAAGGTTGTATGTCCCAGGTACGAGTGATTAGAAAGTTGTTTAGAAATAACAAACCTCAATCCAAGTTCCTCTTGTACACCACGAACAACAGCACTTTCGGGTGATTCATTTTCCTTTAGAGTCTCATTCGGGGCACACCACTTGTTTGGTTCGGAATCTTCCAGTGTTGAACGTTTGATAAACAAGACTTTTTGATCTTGGATTATGATAGCTGCCGAATGGTGTAAGCCCATAAGATTCCAGTGTTATATAAAAAAATGTACCTTTTCTTTCAATTTCATATTTTATTCAGGAAGACTGAAAGAAACTACAGCGCATTAATTTCAATGACTTCATTAATATGCTGTATAGTATTACCGTCTATAAACAAACCGCTTTCTTCAGGTAAAGCAAAGACATTCATTGCTCCCCTCTTTGCATACTCTTGTAACTCTATGTATTGATTAGCTTCGTAGTGACATTGGACAGCATACTCCTTGACCAGGTTAAGACCTGAAAAATCGGTAAGCCCGACTTCATTCGTATCTGAATCTTTACCCAATGATGCAGTACGGATATCTTTTCCAAATATAATTGCTCCCGCACTTCCCCCACACACCAGTTTTCCTGAAGCTAAATAGTTTTGAAGAATTCCTAGAAAATTTGACTCACGTAAATCATACAGTAAAGAGAATGTATTTCCCCCTCCTATATATACTGAATCGAATTTGCTTACATAATCTTCCTTTGCACTTTTTAAGTCTGTAAGCATTTCAATAGAGAAACCGAGTTTGCTAAACGTGCCAGAAAACCAATCTAAACATGCATCAAAATCAGCCGACTTCCATGCAATAGGGATGTACAGCACCTTAGGTTTAGAAGGTAAAAGGCTTGCATAGAAATCGTTGAATTCTTTTGCAACAACTTCATCTCCCCCACCACTAAGTAGTAGTTTTTTACTATTCATGACATAACTCTAGCATATAATTTTGAAATGATTAAAAACCCTATGTTTTTGTTCTCAATCATACTTAGAGAAAATGGACTGTCCCTATTTGTGGCACAGGATAATTTTACATTTTTATCACACTTTCCTTGGTTGCAAAATACTAATACGATTACCTTCGGTATCAATAATGGACGCAAAAAGTCCGACGCCAGGAATTTCGTCTGGTGTACCGTCTTTCTTTTGACCTCCAATCACTTGTCCACCGGACTCTTTTACCTTTTTCATTGCCTCCTGTATTTCGTCCACCATAATAACCACGGAAGGGTATTGGCTTAAAACATCACTCGTTTTCTTGTAAAACCCACCATTAATAGTGCCTGGGGTTTTTACCATCTCATTTTTATCAGTCTCTGTCGTGTGAACAACAACATATTCACCCATATCTTTACCTAATTGATTTGTTTCCCAGCCAAAAGTATCCTCATAAAACTTTCTCATGCGTTCCATGTCTTCTCCTGGCAGTTCAAAGTGGGCTACTGGATTCATTTTGTTCATATATTTTATTGATTACTAATAATGGTACCTTCTGTTTCCATAGTCTATTCACAAAAACAGACTTCAGGTCCATGTTATAATTTTAGCAATCATTTGATGAAATTCTTGTTAAGGCCTCGTAGAGGAGTTCCATGTTTCTAGATGTATACTTTGCAATTTGTACTCGAGCAATCCGCCAATTGGTGGCTGTTTACTTACTCCACCAGCTCTACGTAAAAACACCTCGAAGGATGTCTTTACTGCGAGTTCCGATGTCTGATTTAATTTCCATAAGCTGTTATCCGATTAACTCCTCTTTAAATACTGACTTAAGTAAATAATTTATCAGCTAGTACGTTTAAATTTTTTGAGAGATATTGGGTGGATTTATATTTGCCAACCAGAAATTGATCAACGCGATAGTTCTTGTTTATATAATGTTCACTTTCAACCCAAAAACTATGAAGTTGTCGAAGATAATGCAGTTTTAAACCTTTCTGTAATTCTTCTTTCGAAATCGGATACATTTTTGAATAAACCTCAATATACAGTCTCGCTAGTTCAATTCTCTGTATTTCGAGCGTTTCGTTAAAGAACATGTACATCATAGACCGAATCAACTCAAATACTCGTGGCGCATAAGAAACTTTTTCAAAATCAAAAACATATTGTACATGGTCATTCTCATCAAAAAAAACGTTTTCATCATGATAATCGCCTTGAATCAAACAGTTGTTAGGGATAGCTAAATCTTCAAAAGTAACAGTATTGGCTTGAATTAATTCTTTTCGAATATGTATTCCCTCCAAGGCATTTATATCAAACTCATCAAGTTTTTCTTTTGCATTAATAATCGAAATAAGTTGTTCAGCCTGTGCGATAAACTTTCCCTTATCCCAACCGTTAAAATGATCTTGTATTGAAAGTGTGGATTTTTTGCTTCGAAGGTGCATCTTCCCAAGCATTTCCCCTAAAGAAATCGTTGCTGCTTCAGTGAGATTACCTCTTTCAATGTGGCGCCCGTTGATACATGGGAAGATTGCATAGTACCCGTCCTCAAAAGAGAAATATGTCTGTCCTACATTATTTACAATCGGAAGGATAACTGGAATTCCACCGTCTGCGAAATACTGTTTTGCAGCATGAATTTCCTGTATTTTTTCTTCTTTGTTGAAGCGATATTTTTTTAGAAAGTACTTTGTAGTTTCACCAGTAAGAATATAATTTTTACTGAGAAAACCTTTATCTACCATTTCAGAGGAAGATATGTTTAATCCATATTGTGTGTTAATTTTTTTAAGGATTTCCCCCATACATTTATTATAGCAATTGTTGACACCTTTAAAATACTTTTACAAAGTTTGATGCAATATGCTGTTTGTTGGATTTCATTTTTCCTGTCTAACAAGACTCTTTTCCTACACGCACAGTGCACGAGAACCTGTTTTTATAAGTCAGGCACGAACTAAGCACTTTCAAAATACTCCTTCAACATTGTACGCAGAGTCGTCTTCCCTTTCGAAGTTTTTAAATAGATTTCTCTTCGATGTGCATCTTTTGTATTTAGATACGCTTCATAGTGCACTAGCTTAAATGGTGCGTAGTGTTTTGTAGATAACTCTTCTTTGTTGTTATGCTCTTTCAGTCTACGCTTTAAATCACAAGTACACCCAATATATAAAAAATCTTTGTTGATGCTCTGTAACACATATACATACTGAAAGGACATATACTTTTACTGTACCAAGGGACGTACTATACAGTACATCCCCAAGCACAGTAGCGATGTCGACAAGTCATGTACCACACAGTACTTGCTTGCCGAGCACCGACTGGTGCTTGGCTGCCGGACTAGGGCTCGAACCTAGATATTCAGCGCCAAAAGCTGAAGTCCTACCATTAGACGATCCGGCAATACTACGATAGACTACCACAGTTTCTTGTTATTCCCAATATCCAACCTTGTATTTTGCGGTTTAAATCTGTGCTTCTTTTTACTTTTACTCTCAATAGTCCAAAGTAAGAATCTTGAATTACTTTCCTTTTTGTTACTGGATTATGTTTTTTGTAAAAAACATTTTGAAATTGCGTTTTAGGTAATTTAGTAATCTTTAACCAGTGTTGTATTACTTCATTAATTTTATATTTACTATTTTCATGTATATATAGACTGATTGTAATTCTTTCGTTCGATACTTTAAGAGACTTGCGAAGCCACTCCATATAAATAGAAATCATATTTGCATCACTATTTCCGAAGTCTACACCCTGACTTATATTGTGAGGTTTTGCTTTTGATCCTTCTGCCCAATACAGTGCTATTCCAACAAGCATAAATTCAAAATTTGTTAATATACCAATTTGATTACTTGCTTCAGCAATAATTATGTTTTCACGACTTATTCTTTGACTTCTTTTTGCTTGTGCACCCTTTATTTGTGCATTCTTTCTTTTCAGTGTGATTTTCTGTACTTGAGGTTTGGACAACTTAACTTCACGAAACCAAAGTGATAAAGATGACTTTGCAACATGAATTTCTTTGAGTATTTCACTGTATGTTTTTCCCTGTTTACGAAGCAGAATCGCTTTTTCTTTTTCTTGTTGTTTTGCTATCATTAGAACCATGATAGCATACAACATTACATGTTATAGCTGTTCAATTGTTAACAACTTTCGGGCATGTTTTAGACCCCTCAATACTCCACGTGCCATCAAGTGTTTCTCCATATGTACCTCTCGGGGACCATTTTGCACTCACAAAAACGCAGTTTCCGATACGGAGTGTTTTCCAAAGTGCTCGTTTGTATTCGTGAAGTGAGTCTAAACCATCGTGTTTTATACTGCTAATAAAATTCGACATAAGACCAGCATGTGTAACTACAAGAATATTCTTCCCTTCCTTGCTCACAATGTAATCAAGAGCCTCTTTAGATCGCGTGCGAAATTCCTCTAAGTTTTCCTCATCACTGAAGTGCCAGTTTTTGCGTGATGCAAAAAGGTATACTAAACCCATAATACAAACCGACTTTGGAGAAAACCAGCTCGTGCCATGTAGTGTTTTTGGTCGTCGAAGTTCGACCAGTAAGTCGGAACATTCGATAGGTGGGTTCCCTATCACTTCCGCAACAAGCTCTGCAGTTTCTTTTGCACGTTCATAGGGACTTGTAAGAATATAATCTATATGTAGCTTTTTAATTTTATTTGCAATAGCGCGAGCCTGATCTCTCCCTTCTGCTGAAAGAGGAGTACTTGCATACTGATGTCTCATTTTTTTATTAAAGAGTGTCTGCCCGTGACGAAGAAAATAGATGTGCTTCATGATTACATAAAAGGAGTTTGTTCGGAAGTTGATGTATCTAAGTGAGAATAATCATTCCAAGCGACGAGACGCCACTTGTTCCCCACGTATGATTCAGGAGAGTACTCACAACTTGTAACACCAGTATTCCTTTGACTCAAGAATCGCACCAGCCGTATCGCCGTAAGTGCATCCGCATTACCCTCGGTCATCATAGTGGCAAGTAGTATACGCATAAACGCACCATGAGTGACAGCAATAATAGTCTCCTCTTCCCGTTCTGCAAGATTATCAAGAAGTAATATCGCACGAGCATAAAGGTCGGAGTAGTTTTCTTCATCATCGTAGTGCCAATCAGGTACATGCAGGTGCGCAAGTATTTCCTTATAAAACTCATTACTTTCAGGTGAGGTTACTGATTTATTCCTAAGCTTCGATGGTGCTCTGTACTCATGAAGAGTATCAAGTGTTTCAAGAGGAAGATTGGTCATTAACCGTATCGTCTCTGCTGTTTGGTACGCTCGCACCATCGGACTTGTAAGGATAACGTCTGCATTAAACGATAGCGCTTTTCGTGCCACTATTTTCGCTTGTATGGTGCCCGCTTCTGAGAGAGGGTCATCAGCATTTTGAAAAATTTGTCGCAAGTTTCCCATACTCTGTCCATGACGGATAAAGTATATTCGTTTTTTTGTTGTTGCAGAGGACATAGTATTTGGTGTTATGGTGTGTTTTCGTGGTGTTGTATAAGTGCTAGTTCAAGGGGTAGCTCTGGTGTATAGGTCGTGCCGATGCGCATGTGTGCATCAAGCAGTGCTAGGAGCAACCTGGAGTGTATGTGTGTTTTAGAATCTTTTGCATGTCGTACAAGTGCCACATACTCTTCTTCGGTAAACTCTTTCTGCAGTTCATTCGTAAGTGAAGGAGCGGCACGCAAAAGGAGTATCGCACGCAGTAATCTTAAAAGTAAGACAAAGACAGTGCGCATATCGAGTCCTGAAGCTGCTATCTCATGCACAATGTGCAAACTACTGTCGAGATTTCCATCTGCGACCGCGTCAACAAGCTTCAATAGTTGCATGCTTCTCGGTGCACCTGTTACCGCTTCGACTTCCTCAGGTGTTATGGACTTATCCTTTGAGCTTGCTATCACTTGTTGTACGTAGCCAAGTGCATCTCGAAACGAACCAGAAGCCAGAAGTGCCAATAAGTCTGCACTTGAAGGCTCGAGTGTATACCCCTCACTCTTTGCCACACGAAGTACCATTTGCTTGAGTAGCTCGGTAGTTGGTTTTTTAAAGGTAAACGTTTGACATCGCGAAATAATAGTATCAGGTAACTTTTCTAACTCTGTTGTCGCCAGTATAAATACCACATGCTTTGGCGGTTCCTCAAGAGTCTTGAGGAGCGCATTAAAGGCTTCTTTAGTAAGCATGTGGACCTCATCGATAATATACACCTTATAGGTCGACTCAAACGGAAGTGTGTGCACTTCCTCTCGAAGTGCTCGTACATCGTCCACACCCCGATTGCTCGCGGCATCTATCTCGTGAAGATCTCTCATCTTGGTACCAATATTTGATGCAAATATTCTCGCAAGTGATGTTTTACCAGTACCTCGAGTACCCGCAAAGAGGTACGCATGGCTAATATTAGCAAGAGATATCGCTCCCTTAAGTGCAGTAATCACATGTTCTTGTCCAAGCACTTCAGCGAAGGTGTTTGGTCGGTATTTTCTATAAAGTGCGACACCTGACATTGATGAAGTATACCCTACGAAGTTGAAAGTTTAAAGCGAAGCCCTGTACCGAGCTCTGCTCTGGTACGGGGTTGAATGTTAAAAGTAAGGCGAGTTACGAGTGGTGTGTACAGCGAGTGCGTGTTGCGAGAGAAAAAGTTCTGAGATGAAAAGAGTGGTGTGATAAATGAAAAATATGCTAACTCGTCACTAGCTACTCGGTACTCGACCCATTTGACGAAATATTCCTAGAAGTTATTATGTTGTAATGCATAATTTTTGGCAGACTTTGTCAAGACCTGTACTTGTTCTGGCACCCATGGCCGAAATCACGGACCCTGCTTTTCGCAGTATTATTGCAAAATACGGAAAACCAGATGTGCTATGGACAGAGTTCGTCTCCGCTGATGGGCTTTACCATACGCGCGAAATTCACAAGATACCTGATGCGGATAATCCCCTCATGAAAGACCTATTTTACGAACCAGGTGAACACCCTATCGTAGCGCAACTTTTTTCTGCACAACCTAACATGATAGAGTACGCATCTCGATTAGTAACTGAGCTTGGATTCGACGGTGTAGATATCAACATGGGTTGTCCATATCGTGCTATTGAAAAGCAGGGAGCGGGTGCTTCACTTATGAAGAAACCTGAGCTTGCTCGGGCGCTCATACAAAGTGCCAAGAAAGGCACGCAAGGCAGAATACCAGTTTCAGTAAAGACACGTATTGGATACGCCCACAATGATTTATCAACATGGCTTCCTGAACTACTCAAAGAAGATCCTGCACTTATTACAGTACATGCACGAACTCGTCAAGAACTCTCAAATGTACCAGCTCGATGGGAACATGTCCGTGAGGCTGTGGAGATACGTGATAAACTCTCAAACAAGGAAAAGGTGCTTATTTTTGGGAATGGTGACGTCGATAGTGCTGTACAAGCACGCACTCTCGCTATGGAGACTGGTGCGGATGGAGTAATGATAGGGAGAGGTATCCTGGGCAACCCTTGGCTTTTTTCAGAAAAGATACCGACACTTGAGGAGAAGCTTGAGGTGCTCATAGAGCATTCGAAAGCGTTTGATAAGCTCTGTGCACACAAAAGCTTCGCACTCTTGAAGCGCCATTTCAAGTCATACGTTACGGATTTTAAAGGTGCAAAGGAGTTGCGTGTAGAGCTGTTTGCTTGCGAAAATATTGCAGAAGCTGTGGAGAAGTTAAAGGTTGAATGTTTAAAGTTAAAAGCGCAAAACAAATCTTGAACTGAAATATATAGCCTGCAGTGAAAAATTAAATACTAGTATTAATACTAGTATTTATTTTTTATTACTGCTTTAACTCAGGGTTAGGCTCTTGGTTTACTTCATTTTTCGATTGAAAGGTAAATGTATCTCCAGAGCGTAATGTTCCCTTAAGCATTTCATCAGCTATGACTTGTTCCAACTCTTCCATAATTGCGCGCTCGAGTGGTCTTCCACCAAACTGTGGGTCATACCCTTTACTCGCTACATAATTCACGAGATCATCGGTCACATCTACAGTAATATTTTTTTCTTCAGCAATCCGCTTCGCAAAGTTCATAATGTGTATCTTTGCAATCTCACGCACATGTTCCATTTGTAGCGCATGAAAGACTACTATTTCATCGAAACGGTTTAGAAGCTCTGGTCTAAAGAGACCTTTTGAAACAATATAATCAACGAGTACGCGCTTCTCTTCAGAAACATCTTTGTGTTGCTTCTCCATCTCCCATATCAAGTCAGCCCCTGCGTTGCTCGTCGCTATAATTATCAAATTACGCATGTTGACACTCGTACCTGTCGCATCGGTAAAGTGCCCCTCATCAAGTATCTGTAGAAACAAATCATGTACACCTTTATCTGCTTTTTCAAACTCATCGAGAAGGAGTACGCCATATTGCCTCTGGCGCACAAGAGCCTCTAGTCTTCCTGACTTGCCCGTGTCTGCAAATCCAATGAGCTCTTCAACCGCATTCTCGGCTTGGAACTCAGACATATCAAGACGGGTCATTGCTTCTTCGTCATCAAACAATACTTCAGCAAGTGCCTTCGCGGTCTCTGTTTTACCTACACCAGTAGGACCCAGAAACAGAAATGTTCCTAGGGGTTTTTTTGAATTGGCTATTCCTGAACGTGCACGTCGTAGAGCCTTGGCTACTGCAGATACCGCATTCTCTTGCGCAATAACTCGCTTGTGCATAACATCTTCGAGTGACAAGAGTTTTTGTTTCTCTTCTTCACTAGGCTCCCCAATAGGCACGTTGGTCTTCTTCGAAACAAAATTTTCTACATGAAAAGCTAAAATTTGTTCAATATCCTCAGCATTGGCATACGTAACAAGTTCTTCAAGCAAATCAAAGGCTTTGTCCGGCATCACACCCGTCGGGAAGTACCTATCAGCAACATCTGCGATTTTTTCAAGAGAAGGAATCGTAAATACTACAGAACTTCTCCGCTCATGCATGTGTGCACGCTGTTGGAGAAGATCAATAATACCCGACATACCGACATCTTTCATCTGTATTACATCAAACGCTTGGGCTAGCCTACTCTCGTGAGATAAGTGCTTGTTATAGTTTTCAGAGAGTTCGGCAAAAACTATCTGTATTTCCGAGGACTCAAAATATGGTGAGAGAATATCGACCAAGTCGACACCGAGAGTTTGTGCACTCCGTATAGCAGTATCAATATTTTCAAAATACAAAATAATATTTCCTGAATCAACTGCTTGTGTAAACGTCTGGCGCAGGTTTGCCTCGAAAATACCTTTTTCACCCGATGCAATAACGATTGCCTCCATATCTATATAGAAAACTCTTCGTGACTCAAGCGGTGGCAGCGCATGCCCTTCACGTATTTTGTGGTACAACTGAGCTGTGCGCTGGCGAGCCACGAGTACGTCATTAGTCAGCAGGAGTACGTTTGTTTGTCGCCCTCGTGCCAGAATCTGCTCTAGCTCCTCTACCTCATCATCTTCTTCTCGACGAGTCATGAGTGCAGTCTGCCATATATGATCCTCAGTAATCTCATGACCAAAACGTTGCAAAAGAAACGTAGGGCCATAGCTCCACGTCTTACCCAAGCCTGGGATTCTCCCCAAATTATCACGAGACCACCACCGATGAAGCTGGCGATCCTTACGCTCTATCGAGGTTACCCATTCGGCAGCGCGCATAAACTGTTCTAGATTTATGTTGTTTTTGGCAAACAAGGTACGCAACTCTTCGTCTTGTTTGTAAATACTCTTCGCATACGTAGCAAGGTCAACACCCTTGTCTCGCTCAACAATAAATCCCTCCTCCTGTACGCCTCCTGTACGATTTGTCTCGAAGGTCTCGAAAGTCTCCGCAGAAATACCTGTTCTAAAAAGTACTTCTTGTCCATACGTAGAGTTGAAAAAACCTCCCGTAATATCAGAACCCTGCGTCTCGAAAATTATAGTGGCCACTTCCCAACTTGTAGGTATTTGTACAGGGTCATTGGACTCCTCAAGGATTTGTTCCAACCCCTTAAAGTAGTATGAACGATGCATTGCTTCAAATGCAGAAAAAACAAATGCTGCTGAGAAGACAATAAGAAAAATCCCATAAATCCTGTTTGCAAGAGAACTAATGATGGAAAACCCCGGTAAGATTCCTGTTGCCAGGTTGTCTACAGCAAATGCAAGCGCGGCGAGTGTGAAGATAAACGCGCAAGCTATCAGAATGTTCTTATACATCAGATGACGCCTCTCAGGTGGAAGCACACCACGCAACAAAAGCGCAGGCTCATATATTTCAAATATTATTTTTTTGAGAGTTGAAAAAGGCATATTTAATGACCAAGTGACATAAGCTTTAGACCGTATGTAACAAGAAAAAACAAAAGTAGCGGTGCTAATATCCATGCCACAAGAAACAATACACCAACAACTATCGTCAATATAATAAAGATAATGCCAATAAGGACAAGGAATAATCTGAGAAGCGCACCAACGACTCGCATAAGCGAGTTGACAACAAAAACTTGTGCCCAAGCCCCTGGGTCAAACCCTTTACTATAGCGTTCGCCCAACCGCTCAAATGGTTGGAAAAGTGTCTTAAGTAAAAGCGGTATAGAGAAAAAAGTATAGAAAAACCAGATGAAGTTTCGTACCACACCAATCAAATCCACAATCCCTTGTGAGTAATGCCACCTGATATAGTAGAGAGCGAAACGCATACGAAGTGTTATTTATAATTGTATCATAACAAGGCTTCTAAAATCACTCTGTTGAGAGATATTTAACAAACGCTTTTGTACCAAACCGCAAGTCAATATACTCAACTTTTGTTACGTCCTGTATATGTTCCGATTCAAAGAGTGCAGTAAGCCTTCGTGTAATCGTTTCGGGACTTTCTTTTCTTGGTATGAGTACACGCAGTCCACTACTCAGATATAGTTCTATATCTCGCTCATCTACAAAAAGAAGCGCCTGAGGTACTGACCCATTTGTATCCTCAAGAGACGTATAAAATTGTTGCCACACAATAAATTCTTCCTCAGGAATATACTGCTGTGCTATCGGCTCACCATGTGACAATGAACCGTAGTATCGAGGAAACACATTACCTGAAAACAAAGGTGCACGTGCATAAATGTATCCTTTTTTGTCAACCAAGTAACAGGTGCCCCACACATCACTGGAGTCTTGCTCACCTGTGTCAACTCGCTGTGCGTGGGCAATAGGTGGAACAACATCACCACACCACAGCGCTACGGGAATGCGTTCCTCTACAGACACACTAAGTGTATACAAACCGGTACGTTTAATCTGCGCATGATCAATTCTAGGAAACTTCGTTTCCAATACTTCTTCAACGTAGTCTTGCGGTACCAAAAAAACCGAATCTTTTGGCCATATACCATAGTAAGAGCCTTGTAATTCGGTTGTAATAACACTTGCTAGTTCTTCACGTAAGGGAGAGCTTTCTGTTTGTACGTGAATATCTTTATACCGAAGATGCTCGGTATGACTACCGTAGGCAATTAGTCCAAGAAAAAAACTGATTCCAAAAAGAATTGAGGTTGCCTTAATTGCTAGTCGTACTCTTTCTCGTTTTCTTGCTTGTTTTGTTCTGAATTTTTGTCTCTGTATCATGCGCGTGGCACAATTCGTTCTTTGTTATTCATGTACGGTCGAAGCACCTCTGGGATGAGTATTGAACCATCTTCCTGCTGGTAATTCTCGATGATAGGAACAATAATCCTCGGGGATGCAAGTGCAGTATTGTTGAGCGAATGTACAAATTGAAGTTTTCCGTCGTCGTTTTTGTATCTGATATTGAGCCGACGTGTTTGAAAGTCATGGAAGTAGGAAGAAGAGTGTGTTTCTCGGTATTTGTTCTCCGTAGGTACCCATGCTTCGATGTCGTACTTTTTTACCTGACCCAGTCCAATATCTGCACCACAGTTCACGACAACATGGTAAGGAATACCGAGGGCTTGAAGCAACTCTTCAGAGTTTTTGGTCAACTGTTCGTGATGTTCGACGGACTCTTGGTGATTTGCCTCACAGAGGACGACTTGCTCTACCTTATAAAACTCATGCACACGGATAAGTCCCTTGGTATCTTTACCATGACTTCCCGCTTCACGTCGGAAGCATGGGGAAAAAGCTAGAAACTTGATAGGCAAATCCTTTTTCTCAAGTACTTCATCCATGTAGTAGCTCATCATCGCCACCTCCGCGGTACCAGCGAGAAAGTCGCCATCTTGTGTTTTGTACAAATCCTCCTCACTTTGTGGAAGGTATCCAGTACCCATAAATGGTTCTCGACGTACAAGCGACGGTACTATCATGGGTTGAAATTCAGGATTCTTTTTTGCAAACGTATCAAACACAAATTGCCAGAGGGCAAAGGAGAGACGAACACCGTCGTTTTTAAGATAGTATCCGCGAAAACCAGATGTTTTTGTGCCTCTATCTAAGTCAATCATACTGAGGTTTTGCATGAGCTCTATATGACTCTTGGGAGTAAACGCAAATGTAGGAATCTCACCAATCCTTCGCACCTCAACATTATCCTCGTCACTATCTCCATCTGGCACAGTGATATCAGGTACGTTGGGCACCTGTACCATAAGCGCCTGCCACTTCTTCAATGTTTTTTTAAGCTCAACCTCACCACTTTGTAGTGTTTCCTTTACCACCTTCATATCAGCAATCATTTTTTCTCGTTCTGTGGGGTCACTTGCTTGTGCAATTTTCGCACTTACTTCGTTTTGTTTGGCACGAGCATCATCATAACTCTGTTGAAGTTTTTTTCTTTTCGTGTCGAGTTTCACCAGAAGATCTAGGTCAACTTCAATGTGCTTTTTTTTCGCAGCAGCTTTGATGAGGTCTAGGTGTTCTCGAATAAATTTTATATCTAACATAGGTCGTAATGATACTACGTATAAACTAACAATATAGGTATACTTAGAAAGTGTAGCATGTAAGCTATCTTTTACCAGTACTGGTTGTTAGATTATGCGTATTACTGCCTCTTTTACACCTTTCGACTCCTATCTTTGCGCTCTGTAAATATCTACTAAATTTGCACACTGTTCATGTTACTATTTTCAAATGCCTCTGGAAGAAATGTATCCCATACAAACACTTGCTATCCCTGCCCTCTTGCAAGAAATTACCGATGCTCCGAAGAAGCTAACTGTCCGTGGCACCTTCCCTACTAATTCTGACCTTAAATTCTTATCAGTAGTTGGTTCGCGCAAGTATACGAGCTACGGCAGACAGGCGTGCGAAACACTTATACACGGTCTCCGCGGATACCCTGTCGTCATAGTCTCTGGTCTGGCACTTGGTATAGACGGTATTGCGCACCAAGCAGCTCTTGATGCTTCGCTTACCACGGTAGCAGTCCCTGCTTCAGGATTGAGTGATAGTGTGCTCTACCCTGCCACGCACAGAAAACTTGCACGAGATATACTCGATCAAGGTGGCGCACTCGTCTCTGAGTTTGCACCCGATTGGCGACCGCGCCTAGAGAGCTTTCCTCAGAGGAACCGCATTATGGCGGGCATGAGTCACGCGGTGCTGGTAGTCGAAGCTGAGTACAAGTCCGGAACACTTATCACTTCTAAGCTAGCAGGAGAATACAACAGAGACGTGCTCGCTATTCCGGGACCTATACACAGCACCACATCACAAGGTACACACATGCTTATACAGAAAGGTGCAGCACTCATTGCTTCAAGTGGTGATATTCTAGATGCGCTCGGTATTCGCAAGGAAGACCTTGTAGCACAATGCAAAATTCCGCTTCACCTTACAGCCGCGGAGACCAGTGTGTTTGCCCTGCTTCACGAGCCTCTCTTTAGAGATACTCTTGTGCAAAAACTTAAGCTCCCCGTTTCTGAGGCAAATATTCTTCTTGCATCACTTGAGCTCAAGGGATACATCACTGAACGGTTGGGTAAGGTGGAGTGGAGACGAAACTAAATAAAGTTAAATTAAAATATCTAGTTGTTAAATTATAAATACTAGTATTACTACTGTAATTAATACTAGTATTTATAATTGAATGGATAGACGTTTCTGAAGGAGTTGTCTAGAAACGCTTATATTACCGTTACCCCTGTCGGCACAGCGGGTGGAGTCGTGTCTGTTCCCCCTGTCCCTGCCTGTGTTGTCGCACTCTTCGCTGTAGATTGACTGGATTCATTCCCTGCTGCGTCAACAGCAGAGACTCGGTAGCTGTAGGCAGTTGAAGCGGTGAGACCAGTGTTGTTGTACGAAGTGGAAGTGGTTATGGTGAGGTAGGTACCGTTTCGGTATATCTTGTAGCCTGTTACACCTCCGTTGTCAGTCGATGCAGTCCAAGAGAGGTTGATTTGTGAAGAAGAGACTGCGGTTGCTGTGAGAGATGGTACGGATGGCGGGGTGGTGTCTATTGGAAGAATAGTATTATAATCTGCCCATTTCTGAGCACACGTCTGAAATGAACGGAAAATATTAACTCCTTCATGAAAAGTGCTCATGCCTCCATCCCTAGCTATGATTCCTGAATATGAATAATCAAAATCAATAAAGGGATAAGCGCCGTAAGCGCCTGGGCTTGAGTTTCTATGTCCTACCCCGCAATTATATGAATTAGCGGCTCTGGCTGTAGGGCATTCTAGCCAATTACCAAATCCATAAGCCCAATCCTCATTCAATCTGGATCGAATCGGGGAATAACTTACTGTCGCACTTCCTCTTTGATTAGCAAATAATTCATTCCAGGTATTCTGACTCAACAGTATCTGATTGTCACTAACTCTTTTATTCCTATATAATGCATTCAAAAATTCCTGATAATCACTTGCCGTCCAATGCATTCCGCCAGCAAGCCGAGGATTGTTAACCATAGGCAAATCAAATGCTGAATTAGAAAATAAGCCTGTCTGTTGCTTGAATTCAGAAAATATTTCACTCCATGTTTTTCCTGTCGCTTTCATTGCCATTAATCCCGCAACTTGCAGATGTGTGCTAGCATAATAAAAACTTGTTCCTGGTCTAGCCCTAGTAATTAGATTCTGATCATAAATTTTCTTAACACAATCCTCATAATTTGTACTTGTTGGATTGATCAGGCATGATGGCTCATCATTCAAACCAGAAGTAAAACTTAAAAGATGTCTAAGTGTAATATCTGATTCTCCTATCCAAAAGCTTATTAAATCATGCGCTTTTGAATCAAGCGATAAATAACCCTTATCAACTAACGTAAGAATAATTACAGCTGCGGGAAATTTGGAAGTGGACGCGGATTCATACAATTTTGTAGGAGATGAGTTGCCATGATTATAAATAAATGACCTGCCGTCTTTCGCTTTCAACAATACAGAAAAATCAGGACTTGTCGTAATACTAGTATTCACAGCAGTACTATTCAAAATCGAGGTCATATCCGCTTCCAACTGTGATAGCTGATTAGAATCACAGATAGCATAAGAATTTTTAGTTAAACCAAAAAATATAATCGCTATTACTAACGTAGTAATAATACCTTGAAACAAGGTTGTTTTTAAAAGATTTTTCATAAACAAATTTCAATTTATAAAAATATTACTATTAAATATATGAGGACTATAATTAAAAAATTATACAACAATATATTATAATAAATTTTAAATAATAATATTAAATTAAATATTAATTAAAATAAATTTTCTATCTCAACTGCATTAAAATATTTTGCTTTGGTAATGTAGCAACATGTGGTTTAAAAAGAGTTTTCCTCATATTTTATTGATTATAAATAGTAGTATACCAGCATCAAACAACCACTCGGTATCATTGCTCGTGGATTACTTCACTTTCTACTTATATTATACTAGTACTTTTTACGACACCATTAACCCTGTCGGCACAGCCGGCGGAGTGATATCTCCCCCACTCGGTGGTGGAGGGGTGGTTCCTGAACCAGAGCCAGAGGTACTTACCGTCAGTTGATCTAG
>Ga0075948_106_pt2 | contig 54930 bp, 69 predicted proteins | sample RifGroA2_FD_68012 | JGI IMG/M metagenome (GOLD analysis project Ga0075948, IMG submission 68012) | Parcubacteria bacterium GW2011_GWA2_43_11 | reverse complement strand
TTTGCTACTAATAATTCAGATTTCCAACCTTTATTTACCAAGTATGACTTAGCGCTAGACCATGCAGAAGAGTTACCCATCCAACCATGTACAAAAACAACAGGATACTTGGATGTTGATTCAAATGAAGGAACAGCAAGTGTATTAGAATTAGTGCTACCGTTTCTTACAGTTACGGTGCAGTTTGAATACACTCCGTTAGCTAACGTCCACGTAACCTTGTTTTGTCCAACTACTGCAACAGTCTTGTCAGCAGTACCGCAGTTACCGCTGTATACAATGGTACCTTCGGAATCTGAATTAAAAATATATGTCGCGGTTTCATCGCTGAGAGCGGGAACACTAGATATCTGAGAAACAGTAGCAGCTTCTACTCTATCCGTAGTAGCAACTCCCAACATTATTATGAAAGCAAGAAAAAGAATACCTTTTAATTTTTTTGTCATCTTAATATGATAATTAATAATTAATAATAAATAATTAATAAAAAGTAACATCCCAATGTGTGTTTGTCCTGTTTTCATAAACTGCCACTATTTGCTGACCATTTATTGTTCCAGTATACCTCGGATACCCATTAACTGATCCATCACGAACAAAATCACCACTACTTTGAAAATAGTTATTTAAAGACGCGGTGTCTTCAAAATCAAGTTTGTATCCAGTACCATGTGATATTTCACCAGGAGCATGTACACCACCTGAATCAACCGCTCCAGTAATCGTAAGTTCGGATTTTGGTATTCCTGACTGTTCTGCAATGGCAATGGCCCCATCTATTGTAGATTGCTGAACCCCTTCAAATGAAGTTGCACCTGGAGCAGACTCCCACACATTGTAGTAGGGGTCTATCTCTGACCGGGCCTCCGCGTCAGAAAGCGTTCCTTCCGCAGGGGGATTTGTAGGTGGATTAGTTGGAGGATTTGTAGGTGGATTAGTAGGTGGGTTGGTTGGAGGATTTGTAGGGGGATTAGTAGGGGTCGCATTTTGGCAACCATCCAAAATAGTGTTCCAATCTCCCATACTTGAAAGAGGGCTACCTTTGTAGAGTATTATCATTATCTGACTAACAATGAGCCATGCAGCAAAAATAATTATCATCCCCACAAGTGTATTGCCAAAAATTTTGTGTGCTCTCGAAATGTTTCCGGGATTTGCCGAAGAGGTAATATACAAAAAGCCAGCGTTTAAAAAGAGGAGTGCAGCCACCACAGCAGATATCAGTACCAAGAAATTCAAGATGTTTAAGGCCAATACCTGTAAATCACAGAAACTACACTCACCCTCAAGAAAGCCACCAGACACCCTATCGCTCGTACCACACGGCACAAGTCCTGCATGAATGGGATCAGTTATAAAACCAGCAAAGACTCCAAAAAATAGCAGAAAAAATAAAACCTTTGATATGAATTTCATACGGTAAGCATACCAGGTACCTATTTCCATTGACAAGTAAATGGTGTTAATATTGCATGTGTTATGCGTCGGTCCCCGCAGAGTTGCGGGGTAAAGGTGAAGTCAATCGCATATGGCTTGGACAGTATACATTTTACAAAGTAAAAAAGATGGAGGGTACTACATTGGTTGCTCAAAAGATGTTCGTAAACGCCTAGAGCAACACAACAGTGGGTACAATAAATCAACAAAGTTTAGAACTCCATTTGTGTTACTATGCACTGAAATATACAATACCCAAGCAGAAGCATATAGTAGAGAAAAGCAAATCAAGAAATACAAGGGTGGAAATGCTTTCAAGAAAATAGTAGAGGAATGCGTCGGTGGCGGAGTGGTCAATCGCACTTGGCTGTAAACCAAGCGGCTATATGCCTACGGGGGTTCAAATCCCTCCCGGCGCACAAATCAGCCAGCCTGAAAGTGAAAACTTTCAGGCTGTTGCTGTTTGTCGCGCCGGGAGGGATTTGAAAGCCGGAGCAGCGGGTCCCCAATCGTAATGAAATGGAGATTGGGGCTGCGAGGCGGGGTCGCAAGCACTTAATATTTTGCGAAAACTTGAAGCAAAATATTTAGTGACTTGGACCAAAGCCCTCCCAGCGTTTGCACACCTTGCGGGAGGGATTTGCACCACAGGAGTATTTCCATTTTCATAGTCGCTACTCTCCTTGAAAATTAGGTCAAGCCACGGAACATGTTGCGAAGCAACAGTGAGTGGCCGTCCAAGAATGCGAGTATATGTTGCGAATACTTGGAGCAACATATCCGCAATTCTCGGGCGGAAGCGCGCGTGCCAAAGCACGAGAGAGCGCTGAGCCGTGCCGACGAGCACTTAATATTTTTCGAGTGAAGCGAGAAAAAATATTTAGTGACTCGAGGGCAAATCCCTCCCAAGCCGTCCAAGAACGTGAGTTTTTTTATGAAGTACGAAATAAAAAAGCCACGATTCTGGGACAAAGCCCGACCGGCGCATACAAGTACTTAGTTTTTTCAAGTACGTAGTACGTAGAAAATACTTAGTGACTTGGACCAAATCTCTCCCGCAACTCTGGGACAAAGCCCACCCACACAAACCAAAAAGAGTCTATTCTGTAGGCTCTTTTTGTTATACAAGACATAATTTGCCACATATAATCCGTAATCCTTGACAAATAGACGAAATATATTAGAGTATTCATAAATCAATATGTAACCTACCAAAGGAGGTGTGTCGTGACACATATAGAACAAAAGGCAGAACTCACACAAGAAGACGGAACAATCAAACGCGTACTTGTGGGAGAAAAAATCAGCTGGAAGAACCCAAATTCGGAACTTGTAAGTTCTCGCATTATGCTTCAGATATTTCAAAACGATTACGGACAAGGTCCTTTTACACTCCTCGGTATTTCCTACCATAAGGGGGCGACATATTTGCACTTTCTTGACGAACACAGAGAGGAACAAAATGTGGCTTCCGTATTTTTCTCAAAGTTCGAGGAATGAGGTAGCAATCCGTTCTTTTCGCACAGCCGGTACTAACAACCGGCTGTTCCCTATTTAAGACGTGATTCGTTGTTGACAAATAGTATCTACATGTTTAAATACTATTTGAACATTCGCCGTTGTTAAACGTTGCAAAGCAGTACCTTCAAGGAGAATAAGGATGAAAACCCAGAAACGACATTTGATAGGGCAGTTGATTAACATGATTGGCAGATGTAAGGACAAGGTCATGCGGATTTTTATCACACAACAGCATGTTGTTGTGGATTTGACGGAACGTGTGACCGATGATGATCTGAAGGTTATTGGTGGCATCAAGACCGGCTACCAAAAATACGACATCGAAGGGGTTCCTACGGGAAGAAATTTGAGAACCAACATTTCTGTTGCTGACAGTAGAAACCCCCATTCAGCCTGTCCGCACTGTGGCGAAAGACATACCCCCCCACATGGGACTGTTGAGAAAACCACACGATAATTTTTACAACCTCTTGCCAAAATTCTTTCCTGCCGACATCCGTCAGTCCTCACAGACTGACGGATGTTTTGTTATAACCTGTTTATTTTATGCTTCTACGTTTTGTACCGTATCGTCGTCTTTCTACATAAGGTAATCCTACGTTTAGATTTGCCGAGATCTTGTCTTGTTGTATAGTAAACATGAATTAAACGTAAACCCATATGAATGAAAAAATGTTCTCAAGAAACGAAAATGCTCTTCCGCAAGCTGAAAATACCACTGTTCAAAAGCCTACAGAAGGAACTGATTATGCTGACTTACTAGAAAAGTATACTATTCATCCCACAGAAACTGCCTCTGAAAATAACTCTTCTGATATTACTCGAAAAGAAAGAACTTTGCATGAACTTAACCTTGCGGTTGAGAATGCAAGTCCTGAGGAGAGAGAGGAGAAAATAAAAGAACTGCTTGAGTGGGAAGCGCAGTTAGATGCTATTGAAAGTGCATTGGGGGTCAATACGGAAATCGCTGATATTGCTCTAACTGAAGTGTGCAACGAAACGCTTGATATACCCAACACTCTTGTACTACTTGAGGAAGAGAATCCAAAACTTGCTGAAGTTTTACAAGATGGTGATGAGGGAGAAGTTAAAGGATTTCTGATGTCCCTGACCAGAAAAATGCAAGGTTCTAAGCTTGCAAAAACTGTAGGCCTGTGGGTAGCTATTACTATTGGAGGTATGGCTGTACTTGGACACACAAACGATGCTGAAGGTGCAAACTTACAAACAAAAACAATGTATTCTAAAGAAAACATTGCAACTCAGCATGCTGAAGTTGCTAAGACCAATATGGGAACTTTGTTTATCAAAGTAAATTTAAATCCAGACATAGACCCTGCTGTGAAATTACTATTCTTAAGCGGAATTAAAAAAATGGGAACTCTAAAGGATTTGAAGGATATGAAGGTTATCGATTATGTATCTTCAGGAAACCTTACAGATAAAGAAATTGAAGCCGTCCTCAAATTGGCTGAGCAATGATACTAGCCTGAGGGTTTGTTAAACGTGTTAATTAACGAAACAGCCGATCATGTTGTGATGACCGGCTGTTTATTATGCTTCTACGTTTTTATATGGTCGCACTGAGCTTTTTTTTGCTTTTCCTCGTCCTTTTTTCACATCAAACACCACTTCGGTATTTTTCATACTCACTGCAATAGCACCACCCTCTCGCACACCATTCGTCACTATCATAGACGCTACTGGCGTAAGGATTTTGTTCTGAATCAAACGCTTCATAGGTCGAGCACCGTAGTGCGGGTCATACCCTTCTTTTGCGAGCCATTCCAGTACATCCTTCCCTACCGACAAGTTAATTTCTTTTTGTGCTAGACGCTTCACCACAATATTTATTTGAAGCTTGGCTATCTCGCTCACCACTTCAGGTGTAAGAATATTGAAGAGGATAATGTCATCAAGCCTGTTCAAGAACTCCGGTCTAAAGAAATCCTTCAGTGAATCCATGACCTTACTCTTGGCATGTTCATAATCACCCACCTCTGTCGTGTCTATGTTGAAGCCCATACGACTCATTCGATCAATATACTGAGCACCAATATTTGACGTAAGAATAATAATGGTGTTTTTAAAATTCACTTTTCTACCCTTAGCATCAGTCAAATGTCCATTATCGAGTACCTGCAAGAGAATATTAAACACTTCGGGGTGTGCCTTCTCTACTTCGTCAAAGAGAAGTACTGAGTATGGTCTATGTCGTACCGTTTCAGTAAGATTCCCTCCTTCTTCGTAACCCACATACCCTGCCGGAGCGCCGATAATTTTCGAAACGGAATGGCGTTCCATGTATTCACTCATATCGACACGTATAAGAGCATTCTCGTCATCAAACATAAACTCCGCAAGTGCTTTGCTCAATTCTGTCTTTCCAACTCCGGTAGGTCCAAGGAGGAGAAACGAACCTATGGGTCTATTTGGATCAGCAATACCGGTACGAGAGCGACGCACTGCGTCTGCAATTTTGAGTACAGCATCTTTTTGCCCAATAACTCGCTTCTCTATTGCTTGTTCCATACGAGAGAGCTTATCGGCCTCCTCTTCTAGCATGCGTGCCACAGGAATACTGGTCCATCGAGATACAACGTCTGCTATTTCTGCCTCGGTAATTTCTTCTTTCAAAATACTGCGTTTCTTCTGTAGCTTCTTCATGCGCTTCACGCTCTCGTCCAAGCCTTTCTCAAGTGCAGGAATAGTACCGTATCGTATCTCAGCGGCTTTACTCAGGTCAGCAACAGCTTCAGCACTATCTGCTTCTACACGTTTCTGCTCCAACTCTTTTTTAATATGCTTAATTTCACCCAGTGTGTCTTTTTCATTTGTCCACTTGATTTCGATTTCGCGAGTTTGTTCACGCAGTTCAACTATCTTTTTGTCAATTTCTATAATTCTATCTTTGGCCTTGCGATTAGTCACAGATGACGCTGTTTCGGAGTCTTTTTTCAAAGCTTCTCGCTCAACCTCAAGTCGCATGATTTTTCGATGTGCTTCTTCTAGAACTGGAGGTTTGTTCTCAAGCGAGATACGGAGTGCTGAAGCTGCTTCATCAATAAGGTCTATCGCCTTGTCAGGAAGGTATCTATCGGTCAAATATCGAGCTGAAAGGTTGACGGCTGCCACAATAGCATCATCGGTCACCCGCACCCCATGATACACCTCGTACCGTTCTCGCAATCCTCGAAGAATAGCTACACCATCATCAATAGATGGCTCATTTACCCGAACAGGTTGGAAACGTCGAGTCAGTGCTGCATCTTTTTCAAAATGCTTCTGATACTCCTTTGTGGTCGTAGCACCAATAACCCTCAGCTCACCTCGTGCAAGCGCTGGCTTCAACATGTTTGCAGCATCAATAGAACCTTCGGCTGCACCGGCTCCAATAATCGTGTGAATCTCATCTATGAAAAGAATAATATTACCTGAAGAACGTTCTATTTCTCGCATCACCGCCTTTAGACGCTCTTCAAACTCACCGCGATACTTTGTACCTGCTACCAGCATACCAAGGTCAAGTGAAACCAAATCCTTTCCACGGAGACTTTCAGGTACATCACCGGCAGCCATACGCACAGCAAGACCTTCTGCAATAGCGGTCTTACCCACTCCCGCTTCTCCGATAAGGATTGGATTGTTTTTTGTTCGTCGTGAAATTATTTGAATAATTCGTGTAATCTCATTTTCTCGTCCAATTACTGGGTCTAGTTTGTTTTCTGTAGCAAGGGTCGTGAGTGAACGTGTGTACTTCGCGAGGGCACGTGATTTCTGAGGTTGCACTCCTTCTTTTCCTTCTGTATCTCTAGCTTCAGAAAGTGCGGATAGTACGGTCTCTCGGTCGAATTGATATTTTGACAGCACGTCCTTCGCGGGCCCTGGTGTATCCAATATTGCAATAAACAAATGTTCGGTTCCGACAAACTGGTCATTGAGAGAGCTAGCTACTTTTGCACCATTTTCTAAAACCTGTGCAAGCTCTGGAGTGAGGTAGAGTTGGTACGAAGGTGAAAGCACCGACGCGTTCTCCGGTGACTCTAGTGCATCAAGAATACTATCTGTCAGACTAATAACGTCTACGTTAAGTCGCTCAAGCAATGAGAAAATCATACCTTCCTCCTGAAGCACAAGTGCAGCAAGGAGATGTAAAGGATTTACATGATTTTGACCACGCTCAACAGCCAGTTCGTGTGAACGACGAATAGCCTCTTTTGCTTTGGGTGTGAAATTTTGAAACGGGACCATATTCATATATTATACCATATAACCTAAAAAATACTAGTGGGATGTTTGTAGCCACGTAACTGTTTCGACAATAATTGAAGCGCATATTTCAATCTCACTTTTCGTCGTAAACCTGCTCAACGAAAACCGTATTGCACCTGAGTTTTTTGGACTCCCATTATGAAGTGCCTTCACTACACGACTCCCTTCCGAATCGCCTGAAAGACAGGCACTTTTTGCGCTCACTGCCACTCCTCGAGCGTCCATTTCTATAACTAACTGTTCATCATCTACATTTGGAAATGATACGTTTATATTACCAGCAATCCTCCCTTCCCCCATAGATCCATTCAACACCACACCGTCCAAATTTTTAAAAATATATGCAATTAACCAATCTCTAAGCTCTGCAACTTCTTTGACGTATGTCTCACGTTCCTCTTCCACCAGTTCAAGCGCTTTTGCAAATCCAACAATAAGAGGTATCGGAGGTGTCCCAGGTCGTAATCCAAACTCCTGTCCTCCTCCAAACAACATCGGAGTAATATATTCTCTGTCACGTACAAAGAGACACCCTGCTCCTTTAGGTCCGTATATTTTTTGACTGTCTAAAGTTAGTAGGTCTACACCAAGCTTCTGCACATTAACCGTAACCCATGCAGGCGACTGACTTGCATCCGTGTGAAATAGAGGATACACCGCCGCGTTATTCTTTTTTCTTACTTGCCGTACAATACCCGACAACTCCTTGATGTGCTCTATGGTACCTATCTCATTATTTACGTACATACACGACACAAGTACAGTGTCTTTCGTAAACGCTGACTCAAATTTTTGCACATCAACCCTACCTTCGGTATCTACAGGTATATACGTTACCCGAATACCTTTTCTTTCAAAATGAGCATAACAATCAGTTACAGAATTGTGCTCAACAGCACTGGTAATGATGTGCAATTCTTCTGGTTTTTTCCCAAGCTCTAGGCATTTCTCTATTACTCCAAAAACAGCAAGATTATTGGACTCCGTACCACCACTCGTAAAAACAACCTGTTCATCTATCGCATGCAGGCTTTTTGCTACAGAGCTCCGTGCCTCAGCAAGGATGTTTTTTGCATATCGTCCCTCAAGGTGGAGTGAGCCCGCATTTCCAATGTGTTCACTCCAGTAAGGCTGCATCGTGGCCACAACACGAGAATCAACCGCAGTACTTGCTCCATTATCAAGGTATATTCTTGGATGTCCCGTGTGTGTAGTGTTCGACATAGCATTACTTATTTAGTTTATAATGTTTTATAAGATAACTATCACTATATGTAAATATATTGCAAATATAATTTAAATGTGTTCTTGTTTGCACTTGCCACATTTCTGGGCTATACTCGCCAACACACAGACATAAAATTCACAATGAAAGATAAACTCAATCATGCCTGCAAATTCCAACAATCGCATAAAACGTCCTCCTGTTGTTACCGTTATGGGGCACATAGATCATGGCAAGTCCACGCTTCTTGATTATATCCGTAAAACCAAAGTAGTTGAAGGTGAAGCCGGTGGTATCACACAACATCTTTCAGCGTACGAAGTGGAACACACCAACTCAGCAGGTGAAAAACGACTTATCACATTTCTTGATACTCCTGGACATGAGGCTTTCCAACACCTTCGATCACGAGGATCGAGTGTTGCCGACTTGGCAATTCTTGTGGTCGCCGCTGACGATGGTGTTAAACCACAAACACTACAGGCTCTTAAAGCTATTGAGGAAGCAGGTATTCCCTACCTTGTTGCTATCTCCAAAATAGACAAGAACAATGCAGACATAGAAAAAACAAAATCAAGTCTTGTTGAGCACGGTATATACCTTGAGGGAATGGGAGGTTCTATCTCATACTCACTTATTGATTCGAAATCAGGTAGAGGAATACCTGAGCTACTTGACCTACTACTCCTCGCGACCGACATGGAAGAACTTACGGGCGACCCTACCGTACCGGCTACAGGTACCGTGATAGAGTCCCGATGTGATCCAAAGCGAGGTATTTCTGCAACACTTCTCATTAAAAATGGTTCACTTAAAACTGGTGCGTATGTCGTCGCTGGACAAGCGTATGCTCCACTCCGCATTGTTGAAAATTTTCTTGGGAATAAAATACACGAAGCTACTTTCTCTACACCTATTATGGTTGTTGGCTTCTCGGAAAACCCTCCTGTGGGAGCTACATTCATAACCGTGCCAACAAAAAAAGAAGCACTAGAGGTCGCACATGCGGTACAACTTTCTTCTGTCTCAAACAAGGTGATGGCTTCAGAGGCTGAAGAAAGTGGCAAACGATACAATGTCCCCGTAATCATAAAATGCGATGTAGTAGGTTCACTTGAAGCTATTAAGCACGAACTTCGCAAGCACGAGGATGAGAATACAAGTATCCACATCATCTATGAGGGCGTAGGAAAAATAGCAGAAGGAGATATAAAGTATGCCAGTGGAAAGAAAGACACTATTATTATTGGCTTCAATGTGGGGGCTGATAGTGCTGCACAAGAGCTCGCTCTGCGCGTTGGGGTAGAAATTATGCACTTCTCTATCATTTATGAACTTACGGACTGGATACAGGGCGCTATAGAAGCGAGACGCCCTAAAATACGCCAAGAAAAAATACTAGGCACTGCAAAAATTCTTAAAAGTTTTAGCTTTACAAAAAAAGCACAGACCGTGGGCTGTCGAGTTGAGTCAGGTGAAATTTCAGTGAAAGATAGAATAATTATAAAAAAGGGTGACGTGGAGCTTGGACGTGGAAAAATACTTTCAATGAAATCAGGAAAAACCGACACGTCACGTGTTGGAGAAAACAATGATTGCGGACTACAAATGGAAGTTGCACTTGAATCAGAACCTACCTACAATGACACTATTATTGCTTATACCGTAACTGAAGAGTAGATCTATGAGCCAACAACGACACACTGTACTTACCCAGCACTTGCAAGAGCTGGCTGCAGCATATGTAAACACACAGTCCAACAAAACATCCCTTATCACTATTACGAATACCGAGCTCACTCACTCACTCGACAAGATAACGTTTTACGTTTCCGTATTTCCTGAAACAGCGGAAGGTCCTGCTCTCGGTTTTCTCATGCGAAAACGAGGAGAGTGTAAAAAGTATCTAAAAGAAAAATCCAAGATGAACCACATCCCTCATGTTGAATTTATGATTGACGAAGGGGAAAAAAGTCGCCGAAGAGTAGATGAATTGCTCGCTGAGTGATACACTGTCGGAATGGCTCAGTGGTGAAGCTTGTCCCGTCCCATGGCGGGATGAAGTAACGCTTCAGTGCTGAGAAAATGAATATACCTGCTTCAAGTAATGGCTCGTCATTGCGAGCTCGCAAGCGAAGCAATCCATGAAATTAGCAATACCGAACAGTTAAGTGTGGAAAGTATTACATATTGGCCTGGTGGCGAAGAGGTAACGCTTCGGTCTAAAAGCCGACGTGTGGGGGTGAGGAGCGAATACATGGAGCTCCGCAAGACCTTGCCAGATATTCTTCGAGAGCACGAGGAAGAATAGCGACAAGGTGTACTGATCCTGTAAGGATCGATGGAATCGAACCCTTACTTAATTTACAATAGAATATTGGCCTGGTGGCGAAGAGGTAACGCTTCGGTCTGCAAAACCGACATGCGCGGGTTCGATTCCCGCCCAGGCCTCACTGAAAATACCGCTTTGCGGTTTTTTCATGCCTGGGAGCCAAGCAAACTGCTTTGCTTGCGTCGGGAATCGAAGCCACGGAGCCTGTTGCAAAGCAACAGTGAGTGGCCGTCCAAGAACGCGAGTATATTTTGCGAATACTTGGAGCAAAATATCCGCGATTCTGGGACGATCCCGCCCAGGCCTCAAATCAAAATGCACCTCACTAGGTGCATTTTGATTTGAGGTTTGGAGTACTGTACCTACGCACAGTACGTGCGGAATCGTGACACGAGGTTATTTCCATTTTTCTAACTCTTCGCCCGCTGGCGGATCATAAGAAAAATTGGTCAAGCCACGGAGCATGTCTTGAGGATACGAAAGACAGCGAGTGGCCGTCCGAGAATGCGAGATATTTTTTAGTGATTCATCACAATAAAAATATCCGCAATTCTGGGACGATCCCCGCCCAGGCCTCAAATTTAACTCACAATGCGAGTAATTTGAGAACGCAAGCAATGTGCCAATGCACAATGCTTGTGTTCTCCCCGAGCACAGTTTTCCTCACTGCGCTTGTTAAACTGTGCACTATTCTTGAATTAGTCCGAACACATTTCGCCACCTTCGGGGCAAAGAAATCCCCCCGCGAAAATTCGGAAAGGTGGCGGAGCCGCACCGCTGACAATTTAAGTTTTTTTTGACGGGATTCAATTATGAATTTAATTTATCAAAAAATTAACCAAAAAGAAAGGCCTCGACCACAGCATTGGATGCCGCAGTCGAGGCCGTTGGCCGAGCCGAAATCAGTTTTGCCTGATTTGCAGACCGATCGTTTGATCGAGAGTAAGGAGAGCGGTGTAGATGGTCAACCCGCGAATCGCTTCCCCGATCTTCTGATCAAGTTGTTCGAGCGAGAGCAGAGTTTCCTCGCCCTCGTCCGTCAAGAGACGGCGCTTGCCGACTTCACAGCTCACCCGACGCGTCTTGTCGTTCCGAGTGAACGAGAACACGAGCTTGGGGTTCTTCCTCGAGGGCATCTGAAACGCGATGACCTTGATTCCTTTATGCTCGAGTTCCGTCTTCTTCGCTTCAGGAAGAAGCTGTGCGAGAAGCTGGTCACCTCTCTCGATGCGATCCGCGTACTGTCCGTCCATCAGGTCGCTGAGACCATCGGTCGGCTTGAAGTGCGGATTAAACGGACACTCGCGGATGTTGCACTGTCTGCAGACGATACCCCTGACCTTCGACAGGTGGGGCTCTTCCAACATCAGCGCACCGCGAGTCCACTCGGCTGTTTTTATGCCCGCCGCTTCGAGCTGCGGGATGAGGACTGTCGCCAAGTAAGGCTGAAGATCCTCAGGGATGAGACATCCCTTTGGAAAACAGCACGTTTCCAGAATGTTAAATGTTCGTTCGGTTTCCACAATATTCTCCTTTTGTTAGGTGTGTTTGTTTACTCGATTCTAGCAACGCATTACATACCTAGTGGTAGATACAGAATGCGTTGCTATCGAGTAAAAGCGTCTATCTCTGCTGTAAAAGAGCTAAATAATCCCTATTAGGGCAAAAATATAGCATATTAAAATACTCCTGTCAAGCTCGCTCTGGCAAATAAAATAGCCTTGTTTATAGACGTTTATTGGCTCTTTTGGATTAATAAATTATCTTCTCCTAAAATTGAAAACAAATTAGTCGCCGATCAAAGCAAAGCGAACCAAAACCGCTTGTTTTTTCCTTTCTGGTGCCCAGGGCAGGAATCTTTCATTACATGAACGGTACAGATTTCAAATTTTCTCTGAGCAAGCTCTTCGAAAATATAATCAATCTTTTCGATTCCCGACGAACGCAACATTGGTTGCGTTCTCCCCGAACACAGTTTTCCTCACTATGTTCGTTAAACTGTGCCCGGGGCGGGAATCGACGATACGTCACTAAGTATTATTCGTCGTAAACTCCTCAAATCCTAAGTGCGTTTCGTCTATGCTCGGTATCGCAAGGCGATATGCCTGCGCCTTTCGATTCCCGACGTACTGTGCATAGGCACAGTACTCCCCGAACCCAATTCGCTTCGCTCTTGTGCCCGGGGCGGGAATCGAACCCGCATGGCCTTACGGCCACAAAATTTTAAGTCTTGCGTGTCTACCAATTTCACCACCCGGGCATGCACAAACAAAGAATACTAGAAAATGCGGAAGAATCAAAGTTTATATATTCCTACATACATAGTTTTCAACATATCCAAACAAAGAAGATACCTATTTCCGCGGTCGCGGAAATAGGTATCTTTTAGTTTTCTTTAAATTTATGATATATATAAAAATAAAGTAGCCGGTCCAAAATACAGACTCGGCTACTGGGGGGTTGGTGTGCTAAGTAAGTAAGTATGTGTCGATATTCTGACACACAGGTGTTCGGAGAAACTTCTTCGATGAGGTAATTCCACTTTACATCGTACCACGTACTACGTAAAATAATTCTGTTCCACATGCCTATTGGTGGTCCTACAAAAAATAGATACTTCAAAAAAATAAGCTTCGAACTTCTACTGCACAATGAAACAGTATTCCTTATCATAAGATAAGTTTCTGGTTTTCCGTTAGCATATACTGCCTCCGAAACACCCATATTTGCAGTGTGCTTTGTAAAAAGCCCAGAGTGAATATGTCTCTATAAAAATGTTCTAACTGTCAAGTAGTATACACTATCCTAGATAATTGTCAAGCATTTTTGATTGAGATAATTTGGAGTATTAAAATTTACTTACATTAAGCCGTAATTTTAATTACTAAAATAAATTTGTCTATAATTGAGTACCATGTACTGAGTTCCCCGTTTTGAAATGTTAAAATCAGTGCACAGGCACTGATTTTTTTACGCTGTCGTCACGAGTCACTAAGTTTTTTCGTCACAGACTCCTCAAAAACTAAGTGCTCGCTACCCCAGCTCAACTGCTCCTATGGAACATGTTTCCGCTTCGGACTTGAGTACGAACGCAAAATAGTTTGCGTTCTAAAATATAATAACCACACAAAAAGTGTGGTTATTATATTTTACTCAAGTCCGCCCAGTAGGACTCGGACCTACGACCGTTCGCTTAAGAGGCGACTGCTCTACCAGCTGAGCTATGGGCGGATTGCGATAGTTTAGAACAAATTATGGATAATGTAAACCCGCACACTCACCATAAAATTGCACAACATATACTTAGATTACAATAGTGGTGTTTATATATAATAGCAAAATAATGGTTAGGACAGTGTGTGAGTAAACCCGCACACTAACATTCTACTACATAACATATACACATTTATCATGTGTTGTTAGTGTGCGGGTAAATGCAATTATTTATAAAGTAGTGTAGAATACTTTCGTTATGCCGAGGTGGCGAAATGGTAGACGCACTTGCCTTAGGAGCAAGCGGGGTGACCCATGGAGGTTCAAGTCCTCTCCTCGGCACAAATAAAAAGAACCTTTCAAAGGTTCTTTTTATTTGTGCCGAGAGCGAGCGGTCAATACCGCTCGCGTGAGAAGACTTGAAAAGGTTGAGCATGTCGCAACGACTCCGAGCTTGTCGAGGAGAAAGTGAGACGCGAAACCTATACTGCTCTCGTAGAGAGAAAGATTCCTCTCCTCGGCACAAAACAAAAGAGCGGAATGCGACAAGCATTTCGCGATTATTGTTTTGGCCGAGAAGAGGACTTGCACTAGAACATTTCCTTTTTTCTAATTCTCCGCCAGCTAGCGGTTTCTTCTTTTAACATTAAACTTTCAACTTTCTATAAACGTATCGGGAGACCTTGAGGCATATCACTATTTTGAACCCCAAATGTTCTTAGTCCTATTTCTATAAGCGCATACGCTGACAGCATGACTACTAGACCTATTAGCCCCCAAAGCATATGTTGCTTGTATTCTCCCCGTTTTGCTTCATTCCCAGCATTTAAAATAAACATGAGCAAACCCCATAGGAAGTATACGAGTGCAGCTGCAAAAATTACCCCAATAATAGGGTTTATTATTTCAATCACTATTCTGCCTACAAGGCCTTGAACTTCAGCTGGAACTGATCCTGGCATGCTACAAGTATATCCTATTCATGATGGAGAAAAAACACCGTAATACACAACAAGCGCGAGTGTTCTCGCGCTTGTTGCTCCATAATATATGCTTTTCTAGACTATACAGGAATGGTAGGTGTAATCACTGTATCTCCTTGACCTACACCAACTAGTTCACCAAGAAGTGCTACCAGTCCCCAGACAGCTACGATGACGAATAGGGCAATGATTCCCCAAATCATCTTTCGTTTTCCTTCATCCTTTGCAGCTTCATCACCAGATGCGGCGATATACTGTACAAGTCCCCAGATGAAGAAGAGGAGACCAATAGCAATCACGACCGGAATCAACATGGCAACCAAGTTACCTACTGATGCAACGAGTGAATTAAGCCATGATAAATCTACTGAAGATTGTGCTAGAGCAAGCCATGGAAGGGCAGCCACTAACCCAACAGGAAGTATTTTAGCAATTTTGTTCATACTATATATTTATTAATAAACTAATAACGAAAATAATAATATGGAATTTACTACATAAGTAAAAACATTAAAATTAATTTTCAGAACTCGCTTCATGTAAAGAATAGCACGATATTACTTCATTAAAATAGGTTCTTGGGGATAATGTTGTTGTAATGGGACACATTAAGAATACCTAAAGTCTATCTTATTGGAGATAGAATCTTAGTACTCAATAATCGGTGCAGGTTGTGTTGTGTCGGCTCCCGAAACACCCATTAAATCCGAAAGTAATGCAACTACTCCCCAGACACTCACTATCATAAAAAGTGCAACGATACCCCACACCATTCTACTTTTACCTTCGTCCCTTTCTTTCTCATTGTCCGCGTTCGCAATGAACACCATTAAACCCCAAACAAACACCACAAGAGCAACTGCAAGACCTACTTGTACCAATACAACAAATACTTCACGAGCCTCAAAAATAATATTAAACAATGTTGCTTGAGCGAATAGTATGTTTGGTAAAATGATACCAACTATTGGAAGCAGAAAACGCATATTATCCAAAAAATGTTGTTCTAATAATATTCACAATCCCCCATACCGCAACCATGACAAAAAGTGACAAAGTCCCCCAAACCATCATTTGTTTACCTTCAGACCTACTTTTATCATCTCCAGCGGTAGCAATAAACCGTATCGCACCAATAACAAAGAAGAATACCGCCATAGCCATAATAAGGAGCACAGAGGTGTTAAGAAGATTTACAAAAATAGTTGCAATGCTTTTGAAATCTTGAACTTGAGCAAACAAATTTGAAGGAAATATGATGATTCCCAAGAGTGCCAGTCTTCCAATACTGTTTATTCTTTTCATAGTCTTATGGATTGCCTGCAATATTATTTACCGTTGCACGAATAGCTTCCGCAAGTGCCCATGAACCCAGAATTATCAGAGCCCCTATAACTGTCCACAACAATGCCCTCCGCGCTTCCTCCAGCTTGGACGCATTGCCTTGTGCACTCACAAAAAGAAAGCCTGTATACACAATCATGAGTACAACGATAGGAAAAAGAATGTAAACTGCCGATTGCAGTATTAAACCCAATAATGTATACAAATCCGGATCACCGGCAAGTGGATTATCAAAAACTGCTGCAAGTGAAGACATATTTTTATGGTCTATTATTGTAAGGTGTTAAAAGCACAGTTAAATCTGTCGCCGATTGCGACACTGCGTTACCAGGAGTCAATGTACCCGACACAATACCATTCACCGCTCTTGAAAAAATATCATTAACTGCAGATTGTGGTGCCGGTTCCAACCATGCGCGAGACATGATAGCTGATTGTGTTTTTGTGTGCCCAAAGGGATCGGTACTATTCACCTCTGTAAGGACATCCCGACGAGCTGAAGGAAGCCCAGCATTGTTGGCTAGTAGTTTAGAGACTCCAGCATCAGAGAGTATTCGTGCAACCATAAGGGCAACTTGGGGATTTTTGGAGGCCTTTAGAACAGCTATACCGTAGAATTTTCCATATGTTAGCGATTTATGGGTATTTTTTGATTGAGGTAATGGAGCCATACCGAAATTAAGATTTGGGTTAATTTCCGTTAAAATGGATTCTTCACTCACAAATCCTGCATACATAGCCACTTTGTTAGCTGCGAACGCTTCTCGAGAACGTTCAAACGTCTTATTCCATGAATACACCGTCTTTACCGGATTAGAGAAAGATGTATAGAAACGTAGAGCAAGATCAGGTTTTTCCACGCGTTCATCAACAGAAAAAATATCTGTAATAAACTTATTATTGTGCTCTATAACTATAGAAACGCCTGTTTGCATTATAAGCGCACTTAAAATTTCTTTTGCATGAAGGACGTTGTCATACTCTCCAAATGCGATGCCACTCTGAATCAACTCCGATCCACCCACAATAGTAGAGAGACGGGGAACAAGTTGCACAAAAGTATCCCAATCTTGAGGTACCTGAGCTATTGCAGTTTTTGTAAAAATATCCCTGTTCCAGTACAAAACCAGCGGGTCTACAAAGAGAGGTAGTGCATAAATACCGTCAGACAATACGAACACATCTCCCCCTTCAACATAGGTGTCATAAAAATTTTGAAGGGGTATTGTTTCAAATGAAATAGGATACAATTTGTTTCGGAGCGGTAACAAACCTGAAGAATTCATAAGTACGAGATCAGGACTGTTCCCTGTTGCGATAGCTTCAAGTAAGTCACCATATATCGTATTGGGGTTTTTTTCAACGTACGAAACATTTTCAAAAGACTCGTTGTCTTTTTTTAAATCATTTATAACCATAGTCATCGCTCTATCCTCAAGTGGCGGCCCCCATATAACCACTGGAACAGTAAAAGCTGCATCATCACTCATGTTTTTATTCATTGCGATTGAGATAACACCAACGACGGCCATGACGCCGAATATCACAAGAAGTCCTATTTGAAATATGTTTTGGCTGTTATTTCCCATGTTTTCGGAAAATCAAACCATAATGGTATGCCCCTGCGTCAATAGAAGATACATACGTAAAATCTTCACCTTCGGCACAGGTACGTAACTCTGCCTCAGGAAATACATGATCCGTTTGTGGACCCATACCTCCAAAAGACTCACACCAATCCACCACAAGTACCTTACCTGAATCTTTCAAAATACGGTGTGCCTCATGTAGCACTGCAGATTTGTCACCCACCTGAAACAGTAGATTTGAAATGATTACCGCGTCAACACTTTGATCAGGAAGCGTTGATCCTCCTTCCTTCTCTAAATCACCATGTATAAACACTATTGATTCAAGATGGTGTTCTTGTGCGTAATGTATACTTTTAGTAAGTAGTTCTTGTTGAATATCTATAACAAACACCTTGCCTTTCTTACCTATTACTTCTGCAGCCTCCACTGCCAAGTAACCTGCACCTGCTCCAAAATCAGCAACTTCCATACCTTCTGCGAGCATAAACTGTTCTATGTTTCTTTTTGGATTAGCAAAAGCCATACGTAGTGTTTATTGTAACAAAAATCGCCCTCTTTCGGGTAGGATATTTGTGTATAACATTACTAAGTTGAAAGTTAAATGTTAAAAGTTGAAAGTACCCTCACCTTCGTTGAACACACTAGCCCGCGTATGCGGGCTAGTGAACTTTCAACTTTTAACTCAGAGACAGATGATTGCGGCAATGGAATCCCCAGCTCGTAGCTTCATTATCCGCACACCCTGTGTTGAACGACCCATTGAAGGAATTTCTTTTATATCAGTCCGTATTACTTGACCTTTTTTAGAAATTACCACAAGCTCCTCAATGTCTCGAGTAAGGATTCTGCTTGCCATCAAGGTACCTGTTTTTGTTGTCGTACTTGCGCATTTTATTCCAGATCCACTTCGTTTCTGTACTTTAAACTCAGAAAGTGCTGTCTGTTTTCCATAACCGTTTTCAGACACCACTAGTAGTGAAAGTTCTTTATCTTTTGTACCCTTTAGGGCAATATCAGCTCCAATTACAACGTCTCCAGTACCAAGCTTTACTCCACGCACACCAGCTGCAGCTCGCCCCATTTCTCGCGCGTCAGCTTCATTAAAACGTATTGACTGGCCTTTTTTAGTAGCCAACAGCACCGTATCACCCTTTTCTACAAAACTTGCCTGTATTAGCTTATCACCAGGTGCGAGCTTTATGGCGATAATGCCAGAAAGGCGAACGTCATGAAAATCTTTTGCTTTCGTCTTTTTTGTAATTCCACCTTTTGTAACCATAAGAAGTGAACCGTCACTTTCTTTTAGTTCTTTTGTCATTGCAACGACAGACGTTACTGACTCATCAGCAGAAAGTGGAAGAAAATTCATTACCGACTTTCCTTTTGTAGCACGCTTTCCCTCAGGTACATCATACATCTTGATTTGATATGTCTTACCTTTATCTGTAAAAAAGAGAAGGTCATCATGCGTACTTGCGGTGAGAAAAATAGTTACAAAATCTTCCTCCTTGGTATTGAGATCTATCACGCCTACACCTCCACGCTTTTGTTTTTTGTACTCATCAGGGTTTGTACGCTTGATATAGCCACCACGGGTAATCACCAAAACACTTTCCTCCTCAGCAATCATATCCTCAGGGGTCATGTTTTTAACTGGACCCTTGATAACACGTGTTCTTCGTTCGTCGCCGTATTTTGCTTTTACTTCTTCAAACTCACCTCTAATAAGCTCCGCCATTTTTTTCTCGCTCTTTAGGAGAGACTCAAGCCATTTTATAAGAGCCTGAACTTCTTTTAGTTCATTTTCAATTTTAATTCTTTCAAGTCCGGCAAGTTTTTGGAGGCGCATTTCAAGAATTGCAGTCGCCTGAATATCAGAAAAAGAAAACTTTTTCATCATGGCCGCTTTCGCAAGCGGAACGTCTTTTGACGTTTTGATGATTTTAATTATCGCATCTATATTATCGAGTGCTTTTTTTAGACCAAGTAGGATATGCTCTCGTGCCTGTGCTTTTTTAAGATCAAATTCACATCGACGCTTAACCACAAGTTTTCTATACGTCACAAACTCATCCAAAACTCCTTTAAGTGATAGAGTCTGCGGAACACCATCCACAAGTGCAACAAGGTTAAGGTGGAACGTGTCTTCTAATGCGGTATGTTTGTATAGGTAGTTGAGGACTTTCTGTGGTTGTGCTCCTGTTTTAAGCTCTACCACTATCCGAATATCTCTCGTTGATTCGTCTCGTAAATCACGCACACCCTCAAGTTTCTTTTGAGTCACGAGATTCGCCATACGCTTGATAAGCTCTGACTTATTCACGCGATAGGGTAGCGAAGTAATGATAATAGAAAAAGCACCTTTCTTATTCTCCACTATTTCCGCTTCGCCACGCACCACCATAGGACCTTTTCCTGTAGCGTACGCATGTCTAATATCTTTTTGGTTAAAGATAACGGCACCAGTAGGAAAATCCGGGGCTTTTACAAGATTAAAGATTTCATCTTGGGAGGCATCGGGGTTATTGATGAGGTGAATACACGCATCGACAACTTCGTTTAAGTTGTGCGGAGGAATATTTGTTGCCATTCCCACGGCGATACCAAGCGTTCCATTGAGAAGCAAGTTCGGGACCGCGGCTGGAAGCACAATTGGCTCATCACGAGTTTCATCATAGTTTGGACGCCACTCAACGGTCTCTTTTTCTATATCACGAAGCATCTCACTTGAAATCTTGGTCATTTTTGCCTCGGTATAACGCATAGCAGCAGGACTATCTCCATCAATAGAACCAAAGTTTCCTTGTCCGAGCACAAGTGGATACCGAGTGGTAAATTCTTGAGCCAATTTTACAAGTGCATCATATACTGCTGTGTCACCATGTGGATGGTATTTACCAAGCACATCTCCTACCACTGCTGCTGACTTACGAAACTTTGCACTGGAGACCAACCCCATCTTATGCATTGTGTAGAGAATACGGCGATGCACTGGCTTTAGACCATCCCGCACATCAGGAAGGGCTCTCTGTGTGATAACTGACATAGCATATGCAAGATAGGATTCCCGCATTTCACCAGTAATGGGGCATGCTATCACTGACGCATCTTGTTTCCCCTCCCCATTTTCTATTGATGGTGATTTCTTTTTATCCTCTTTTGCCATATGGTAATTGCCAGCAATACTACCACACTCCCCTTAAAAAGGCGAATAAAAAAGGGTAGATATTGGTAAATTAATCCTTATATATAGCGATAAAATATAATTCAGTAGCATTACAGAGTATCCACCGATGAAGTCCCTGTGGAGGTTCCATAGCTTTCAGGCGTCGCTTGAGAAGATGATGCATACACATCCTCGAGCTTAGATTCATTTAGTAACGAAGTTTGAAGCTCCATCTCCCAGTTATTTTGTTCAGAAAAATCTGCCCCACCATCCTCCATGAAAGTATTTGAAGAATTAAAAAGTGTTGTGGTATCTGTAACCTGACCGTTCCCATCTGTGTCTACAGTACCATTGTCGGGAGACCGACTTCCATAATTACTTATAAGAATACCACCTACCCAAATAAGGACGATTAAACCGGTAAGGACACATGTAAAGAAAAGAGCATACCGCTTTCGTACATCTTTTGGCTTTTCCCGTAAATTATCAAAATATTCTAAGAACATGTATTTTTGATATCAGAGAGTAGATAGATATCTGTGTATTAACTTGAGAAGACTACAATTTCGTTCTGCTTATCTTCAAGATCTTTGTTTTTAAGAGTTAATTTACTTATCGGCTTATGATTATCAGTTGAAGCTCCCTCTTCTTTTAGGAAGAGCTGAAGAGCTTTCGGTATTCCCATATCAATATGATGCATGGGTATAATCATCTTTGGCTCGATAGAAATCGCAAGCTCATAGGCTTTTTGCGGGCTCAAAACTCCATCACCTCCAATAGGAACAAAAAGGATGTCAATCTTATCAAGCGCTTCTTGCAACCCTTTGGGTAATTCTTTGGTACTCAACGCACCAAGAAAAAGAAGAAACATTTTTTCAAAAGTTACTAGGTATGCAGTGTTAATGCACTCCTTACCTCCGTATTCAGTTGTTGTTTGGAAACCCTTTATCACTATATCGCGTACCTCGTATTCACCTGGGCCTCGAACAACAAAAGGCTCTTTTTCTCCATGACTCACTTGATCAATACCTGTAAAATCAGGGTGTTCTGAGGTAATAAAGGCAATATCTGCACCGAAACGTGTCTGCTTGAGCTTTGAATTTTTTGAAATTGGATTAAAAGCAAGGGTGATATCCCCAAAAGACACTTTAAAGAATTCTCCGCCATGGTGAGTTATTATCATATATGCCTGCAGAGTATAGCATGGACGAGTTGAAAGTTAAAAGCATGCCCTGTACCGAGCTTGCTCTGGTACGGGGTAAAAGTTGGAAGCAATTTCGCCTTCGGCGAAACCCAACCGCGTTTGTGAACTTTTAACTTTGAACTTTTAACTTTCAACTCGCATCCTTTACAACCTCTAAGCTCTCCTGTAAAGTTACCCCATTACCAGCAAACCCAAACGGGTTAGCTTGGAGGCTAACATTGTGATGTTCATCAGGTTTGGATGTATGACACACAACACCTCCGGCTTTTTAGTATACATATGGAAACAGAAGTGCAGAAAGTAAAAATAGATGGGGAAAACGATATTCTAGGAAATACTACAGATTTGAGTCAAATGGCTGTATTTCTTGAGAAAAGTCCACTTCCACCTGGAGAGGGTGACCTTGTAGAAGGTCCTGTGGTTGCCACTGCCAAGAATAAAGTATTTATTGAGTTACATCCTTTTGGTACGGGTATTATTTACGGACGAGAATTTCTCACTGCAAGTGATATCTTGCGCCGCGTCAAACCAGGTGACACTATAGCAGCAAAAGTAGTTGGCACTGCAAACAGTGAGGGGTATATCGAGCTTTCACTTATGGAAGCACGACAAGCTCTTATTTGGGCTGAGGCTGAAAAAGCAGTCGCAAAAGGTACTGTATTTGAAGTACTTGTCAAAGAAGCAAACAAGGGAGGACTTATGCTCGAATGGCAAGGTGTTACTGGCTTTTTACCAGCAAGTCAGCTCAAACCCGAAAATTATCCACGCGTAGAAGACGGTGATCGTGGAAAAATCCTTGAAGAACTCAAGCAACTTGTTGGTCACAAACTTTCTGTAGTTATCATTACTGCTGATGCAGAAGAGAATAAACTCATCTTCTCAGAACGTGGTCCGCAAGAAGAAAAAGGAAGTACCACTGAACGCTTTGCTGTCGGAGACACAGTAGAAGGTGAAGTCACTGGTGCTGTTGACTTCGGAATTTTCATCAAAATCGATGAGGGTCTTGAAGGACTTGTACATATTTCAGAAATAGATTGGGGTCTCGTTGAGAATCCAAAATCTATGTACAAAATAGGTGAAAAGCTTAATGTTAAAGTGATTGAGATTAAAGACGGCAAAGTTTCACTTTCTATAAAAGCATTGAAAGAGAACCCTTGGAAATCAGCAGCAGAGAAATACAAGAGGGATCAAATGGTTGAAGCAACTATCATCAAGTACAACAAGCACGGAGCACTTGCTTCTATTGAAGAAGGAGTTGCTGGGCTTGTACATATCAGTGAGTTTGCGAGTGCAGAAGAACTTCACAAGAGCTTGGAACTTGGACGCAGTTATAAGTTCAAGATTACACTCTTTGAACCAGCCAGCCAACGTATGACACTTTCTTTCAAGTACGACAAAGCCGAGAAAGATGTTGATAAAAAGTAAGTTTAAACAAGTATAACAACGAGCAAGCCGCCAAATTGGCGGCTTGTTTATTAATAACTGTTTGGAACCTTTTTCAAACTCCGTGACTTTTGCTTAATGCAAAATCTCTGGCTCCTTTCCAAGTACTTCAAAAATTGACCTCAAGACAAAGAAGTTATGAACTGAAAAAAAACCACTAGACTCCTTAACATACAATGTCACACTTGATTCTCCAACCGAAACAACGACGCCGGGAACCTTCCCTTTGTTCAACTTAGAAACAATAGAGGATTCCAGACCTTGCTGTAGTTCCGGTGAAAGAACCGGTCCCAACAACTCATACTGTATCGTCGTTGTTCGTTGTATTTTTATTTTGGAAACTTCATCAGCGTTTGCAAATTCCGAAATCAGTACAAAAAAAGATACAAACAACATTGCAATTAACGTTTTAGCCTTCATGCCCTCTCTCCTTCATGTTGTATGAATGTTGTGAGAAAAACTCTCCTATCACCTTTATGTATTATAACACATACACAACATATTTGCAAACCCTATACAGACAAAAGCTCGAATTAACGAGCTTTTGTCATGTATGTTACCTGTATCTATAAGCCGGATTCTGTATCTTCTCTTTCAAGAAAACGACAGTTATTTATCTAGCCTTGTGATTACTCACAAAGTCAAGCGGCACTTTCGTTCGCAAGCGAACGAACACGGCCTTGCACGTGAGTAAGGATTTAGCCGTTTCACTCTTCGACTTCGCTCAGAGTAAACTCTAAGCTTATACAAAGATTCATCCTTCAAAATCGAAGGATGTCCTTCCCTTTCGGGTCAGACGTCACTGCTCGCACCTCTCCGAATCAACTTATTGAGTCGGGACGGGCGTTACCCGCTACCCTTCTGCCAATTTTATCCACCACGGGTGGTTTAAAACTGAATACCCTCCTTCGCACATGGCGTGCTACGACGGGTGCTCAATTTTGTAACTGCCTGTGGCAGACAAAATCGGCACGTGTCCGGACTTTCCTCACCCTGTAGTGAACATGTTCTACTACGGGGCGCAACTGTCCGATACAGGACAGTAGTATTATGACACGCGTACATTAAAACACAAGGTTAGAAGCTATACACGTACGCTAAAACAACCTCTACCACCTTTTCCATATTTTTAGCTGAACATTTATCTATTGTGTCTCGTGTGGTATGCCAGTATGGATACGTAAAGTCCATCAGCAGAGTGCTTGGTATACCAACGGCATTTAGTGAAACATGGTCATCATAGATATTCACAAACTCACCGTACGAAAAAAGTTCTGGATACATAGCATGCCCAATGGACCAAACACGCTCTGTATTTGCCTTTGCATCTCTATATGAAGTACCTTCAATTATGAATTCAAGATTTGCATCACACACCATATCGACTATAAGACCTGCCTCTGGAAGATTGCTACTGTAAAAATCAGTCCCGTGTTGAGCAAAATACTCTGAACCGTACGGTCTCCACGGATTGCGAAGCACTGTCATTTGCACCCGGCACAGGGGCATCTCCATAGTTTTTATCTTGGTCAGCATGGGCACGACTATCGTAGTGTGCTCCAAGAATAATTCGGTTTGTCTTCTCGGGTGTAAACCTACCCACAATGTTAACAAATGAAAACTGTTCATCATCGTTTTGCGTGTGCACCCATTCTTGTTTTTCGACAGTCCAAGTCGAGGTTGCGAGTTCATTTGTAATCCATTTAATCACCTCACTGTGCCCAGGCATTCCAGAGTACCGCGAACCAAATGAAAGCTGTGTCTGAATATCTTGAAGTAATCTGTTCTCCTCTCCATATTGCACAGAGACTTCTTCTTCCGAATTTAGTGATTGTTCATTTGGTACCGATGTATTTTGTTTTGGAGTATACGCGACATACAAAAGGAAACATAGAAGACCTAATCCTATTACTGTAGCCACCACTTTCAGACCACTCATAAAGTGGCTTTACGTAAGAGTTCCATGGAGTGGAATTCTACGGGAGCCAAATCATCTGTAAACACATCATACTGTGATAGTGTTGGGAAAATATCTTCAAGTTCTACAAAATATTTCAAAAAACTACGTATCGTTCTATCGTTCGTATTTGCTAATGCTGTTTTCGTAAGTTTGGGAACCTTTGTACCTTTGGTTGCGACAAGCACTATATTTTGTGGACCTGATAGTTCGGGTGACTCCATGGCAAAAATGTACACAGAATCAAAAACCTCACTAAAAGTAGCGACAATCGATCCGAGTAGTGAGGGGGGCAGTGTATCAAGAGACGAAATATAATTACCAACATACACACCCCCGTCCGTGAGACGACTATAGAGGAGTTCGCAGTACTCTTTGGTCATAACTTGAAAAGGAAGTGAGTACAAAGATGAGTACATATCTCCAAAAATCAATTCATACTGTTGTTCGTTGATTCTCAGAAACTGCCTCCCATCTGCCACATACTCACGAATACTATCAACCTCAGGTACCATAAAATACTCATGGGCAAGATTAAAAAGTATCGGTTCTATATCCACAACATCTACCACAATTCCTCGGTACTCTTTATTAATTTCTTTTGCTACAGTCCCCGTACCTGCACCAAGCACCAGAGCATGTGTAAGTGTAGCTGGGTCATGAAAAAAATTATATAGCTTGTAATACAACGTATACGGAAAAAGAAGGTCGCCCGTTGGAAGCTGTATGCCTGAAGAAAAAGACCTATCTTGACGGAGGAGTCTCGCAGGTTGGCCTGAAAGTACTGTGTCTACCACCATAACCTTTTCATACAAACCATCTTTTGAGAAAAGGACTTTACCACCTCCTGCTAGGACCTCCGACTCTTTCACGTCAAGTAAGGGTATAGATAAAGCACCAATAACAACAAGGTAAAAAAGTATATCTAAACGTTTGAAAGATGTTTTGTTATATCTCCCTGCTACACCAACTAACACTACCAATACACCCATTGCATACATAGACATAGAAATACCCACATATGGAATTAACACAAAACCAGACAAAAGACTTCCAAGTATTGAGCCCAAGGTTGATGAGAAAAATACTTCACCACTCACTTGACCTATACCCCGCTCTGATAGCACAAGACAATAAATTGACTGACAAAATGTGCAAAGATAACAGTACTACCAGCCAGAGATACGAGGAGGTAGAAAAAATTTTTATCAGGATGTTTATCTGCAAGTCGTCCACCATGCCAATACCCAACAGATAGAGCGGCGAGAATTATACTCACCACACTTGAAAAGGAAAATATAGTATTGCCAAAAAATGGTGCTAGGATACGGACAGCCATTACTTCAACAGCGAGGATTACGGCTCCTGTTATAAAAATAACGTACAATAAAACATCTCGTTTATATAGCAACAGTAACCGCTTAAAAAACATTTTTTTAGTATATAACCTATTTGTAACTATTTCTACTCTGAAATAACTTTAAAGTACGCGAAGGTACTATCGTACAATTGCCTGAGTACCCTCTACAATTCCCCACGTTTTTGAAAAACCTGCAGGTACCTCTAGCACATATTTTGCGGATGCGGATGGAGTGAATATTTCCGGATACGACTCTGGTGTCGCGTTTTCTTTTATGTGAACCACCTTCATGCTCTCATCAAGCCAAATGATATCTATGGCAAAATGCATATCCGGCATCCAAAATGTATGTGTATCCACATCATCAAAGATAAACAACATACCAGTTCCCTCTTCTAAAGCCTCTCTTCCAGAAAGTCCCTTGCTCCGTTCTGCATCTGTAGAAACTGTCTCTGCTTGCACAGAAACGTTTTTAAAAACAACCGTTACAGTATTTGAATCTACATCTGTGTCCTGTTCAGTTTTTCCTACCAAGGTAAGCACGGTAATAAGCACCACAAGTACCATACCAATCAAGGCAACGCCAATGGCAATGTACGTATATTTTGTCATGGTTATCTTTATATCTACTTGTTACTTTTTCTAGCTTTTATATATTCAACAATCACTGGAACTACCGAGAGTGCTATTATAGCGAGTATAACAAGTGAAAAATTATCTTTTACTATTGGGATGTTACCAAAGAAGTATCCTAAGAGGGTAAAGCCAAAAACCCAAACAAGCCCTCCTACAGCATTGTAGTATACAAACTTCACATAATTCATTTTCCCCACACCTGCTATAAACGGTGCAAAGGTTCTTACGATTGGGACAAATCGTGCCAAGAAAATTGTTTTTCCACCATACTTGTCGAAGTATTTTTGTGTTTTGTTAATATATTCTTGTTTAATAGGTACCCTTGGATTGTCTATTAGCTTTTGTCCAAAAAAGTGACCTATCCAGTAATTCATGGTATCACCAAGGAAGGCAGCAACCCACAACAACACGAGTAAGATATAAATATTAAAAGAACCTATTGCGGAGAAAGCCCCTGCCGCGAAAAGGAGTGAGTCCCCTGGAAGAAATGGCACAAACACAAGTCCTGTTTCGATAAACAATATCGCAAACAGAATTACATATGATACGGTTCCATATTGCACAATAATATCGCCCAAATGGGTGTCAATATGCATTATAAAATCCAAAATATATACAAATGTTTCCATACCTAGATATAACTATCTCAGCATACCACACCGATACTTACTGTTCATTCTTATAAAAAGGTATACTACTCAACATATGTTTACACAAGAAAAGATTTCAGAAAATGAGGTGCAAACGATTCTTTCTGTATTTGCTATAGGTACAATCAAAAAAATCAAACCACTCGAAACAAGCGGAAATATTACCTATATTGTTGATACAACTCAAGGAAAATACGTTCTTAGACTTTCACCCTCCGGATATCGATACCGGTCAAAAAACGAAATACTTGGGGAGCTTGAACTCATAAAACACCTCACGAGATACGCTATTCCTTCTCTAACTCCCATTACTACAAAAAATGGTGAGACTTTGTTGTCGTGGAAAAAGCATCACGGATATGTACGTGAGTTTAATAAAGGCAAAGAAAAAGCAAACCCAACATTACATGAGATTGAATTATTTGGTGAGTGGTTGGGAAAATTTCATAGCTCAATCGAAGGTTTCTCAACCAAACACAAAAGAATTCATCGCTGGGATGTGAACACAACAAAGAAAAATTTTGTTTTTGACAAAGAAATGATTTTAAAAAGCAACTTTCCCAATAAAAAAGCTTTCTTACAAAAGCTATCGGCTGAATTATCTGAAATCAATTTTTCAAAATCTTTACCCAAAGGAACTATCCATGAGGACCTTGGAAAGCGACACGTGTTGTGGGAGAAAGACAGTATTGTTGGTGTTATTGACTTTGATAGAAGTTATTATGGAGAACTCATCCTTGACCTCGGGCAAGCGTGTCGTGGCTGGTGTTTCTCAGAGAAAAGTGGTAAGTGGAGTATGGCTCATTTTGAGGCTCTTATTTCAGGTTACCAAAAGTATAGAAAAATGACTGTGTTAGAAAAGAAAAATATTGTTGATGCAATACGATTTGGAATCCTTGAAAGAAGTTTGTCGTTTGCGTTACATTTTACAACTTCAAAGGATGTTGCAGATGCAGAATATGCCAACTACTCTCTGCACACTCTTTTAAAAAATATTGAGGAAAATAGAAATGCTATTGAAAACATCTTGGAACACAAAACCGTCTAGTGTCATAAAACGACACGAGACGGTTTTTTTCGGTTTGACTTGCTACTCAATACCGAAAATCAGGACCCTTCCGAGTCCAAAACGATCTTATGAAGATGGTTTTGTTTTTGTATGGTTTGAGTGTTTCCATATCCTCCGCAATCCATTTCTTTGCGTTTTGAAAATTACTCAAAAGTTCAGAAAGAATTGGGATGATGTTGTGTGGGTCGTACCGTACACCAGTGCCTGCCCAACCTGTCTTCTGGTCCCATGCAAACTGCCCGTTTTGGAACCATCGCCATGCACGGGGTAACCAGAAAAGAAAATGCGAAAACACATTCGCGACCTGCACATACAAGATGTGGTCGTATGCATCAAGGGTGAGCACTGCACCTCTAACCGTGGCATGCACATCTTCTACGATAAGCATCTCACATGCATAAGGGTCTGCAAACTCCGACAGACAGTCTCTGTCCGCCTCATGACGGATTTGCTTAAAGTTGTCCGCATCAAAGTGACTTGCTTGTACACCTTGATTTCGACACTCCTCAACAAACTTTCTTCGCAGAGTGCTCTTGCCAGTATTTCCAATACCAGTAATGAGAATTTTCTTTCCCATCATTCACCCCATTCGTTAAATTTGAAAAAAATCTATTCTTTACCTAAAATCATTATATAACTTTTTTTCTTATGTGTCAAATTTATTGATGCTGGTGACTTTATCAGCCCTACCCCGAAGAAACTTTGTTTCGGAGGATAGAGGAGGGGGGATTTGATTATATGGATAAGATTATAGAGATAAGTACAATTTATTATTATGTCACTGGAAATCCCTTTAACCCAGAAAAAGAAGGGGGTACTGACAGGTGAACATCACGGTAAATAGCGAAACAGGACTACAATCCGAAGAAGTCAACGATAGTTTTTGAAGTATCAATCGCGCTGGTCGGTGTCGGCCTTTCAAGAGCATTGGCTTTTGCCATGCCGCCAGGCCACTCATGTACGCCGTTATTCACCCGATATAAGACTACGGGCTCAGCGCAGTGCGCATTGGAAAGTCTGTCGACCGACTTGCCGTCGCTTCCCGCGTGCACAACAGGGGAAGTCGACACTGCGCCGGTACACGCATTGCGCGCTGCCCAGTCGGCGAACTCCTGCTCTACGGGAATATGACTACTTCCATTCACTGCTTTCGATCCGCGACCTCCTTCATACGGGACATTCTCGTCGTTTGTCCCATGCATGATGAAAATGGGCATCTGACGCGCGGGCCTACAGGTTGAGATACCAATCGTTCCCGACACGGTAGCGGCACCTGAAAATAGGTCCGATGCCTCGCATGCCAGACGTTGCACCAACATGCCACCGTTTGACATGCCGGTCATGTAGATACGGGAGGAATCAACATGATATTTTTTCTTGATCTCTTCGATAACTTCGCGGGCATATCCAACATCGTCCACGTTCTTATCTGAATCTACTGCTCTCCCACAGCAATCGCCCGCGTTCCACACGGGGGCCTGGAGGACTCCCCATGACGTCCCCTGGCCGTAGACGGCAATAAACCCTCGCTGATCGGCGAGTTCAGAGAGATGGGTTGAACGCGCGAATTGCTCGGCGTTGCCAAACCCTCCATGGAAGCCGAAGAGGACTGGATACGAGACAGAGGGATCGTAGTCCAGGGGAATATGGACACGATACGATCGCTCCAAGTCATCTTGCTTGAAAGAAAATTCATAGTCCCCAGGTGCCGTCATCGGAAATGTCGGACTGCCGGTTCCCCCAGATTGAGATTGAGAACATCGGGGACATCCCGGTCCTTTTACACAATCTGAAGCTTTGTGGGTCGCACTACCTCATTAGGCCATATGGGTCAACAAAACTAACAGGTTGTCAGTGCGGAGGCGGAGGGATTTGAACCCTCGAAGGCTTTCACCTTGCCGTCTTTCCAAGACGGTGCACTAGACCACTATGCGACGCCTCCCTAAAACATTTGCTACACAAATGTTCGTGCGAACATTTGAATCACATGTTTTAGCCCTGTGTTACGAAAAAACTTTTCGTAAATGACACTATAGCACGTTCTTTACTCAGTTTAAAAACAGCTTTTATTTCAGGCACAATTAATCTCATTGATTGCTTCCTGCCCGCAGGCAGGCACTACGTTCGCAATGACGACGACGTTACGAAAGGTTAATTGGAGTTGGTGTTAGGACTTACGCAAATGGATGCAGTTCGAGGCGCGCAAACAAAATACTACGAGGCGTATGAGTATACGGTAAGGAGTATTTTGTGTAGCGCAACGAAGAAATGCACCGTTTCCGTAAGTCCTATTACAGTTGGGGGCCGAGGAGTGCCTGCACCCTCTCCTCCACAGGAGGGTGTGTTTTAAAAAGATTCCCCAAAATAGCACTAATTCCTTTTTTCCTTCCAAAAGGGTCCGCAATGAAAAGATGTGATGTTGCATGACTTGCGCGCTTCATTCCGCCCATCGCCTCGGCTGACTGACTTATTTTCTGCAATGCTGAAGCAAGCCCATCAGGATATCGAGTGAGCAGAGCACCTGAAGCATCAGCCAAAAATTCACGCTTACGTGAAATAGCCATCTGTATGAGAGAAGCTGCTATTGGCGCAAGAATGATAGCGACAAGTCCAAGTACATACACGATAGGGTGTATGTTCCTGTCTCTGTTTCCTCCTCCATAGAAAAGCATACGTATGAAAAAATCTGAAAGAATTGCAACAAATCCAGCAAGTACCACGGCTACAGTCGAAACGAGAATATCCCTATTACCGATATGTGATAACTCGTGTGCAATCACTCCTTCTAGCTCAGTGCGGTTTAGTAGATTCACAAGACCAGTCGTGACCGCCACAACACCGTGTTCAGGATCACGACCTGTTGCAAAAGCGTTCGGGGACATATCTTCTACGACGTAGACTCGTGGTTTGGGAAGTCCTGCAGTAATAGCAAGATTCTCTACAATATTATGCAGTTCTCTAAACCTCACAGAATCGGCCTCATATGCCCCTGTCATTCGTATTACGAGCTTGTCAGAGTTCCAATAGCTATACATATTCATAGAGACTGCAAAGATGACTGCTATATAGAGAAACAGTGGACTGTTCATATACCAGCTTATCGCCCATCCTACCGCTATCACCACAAGGAAAAAGAATGTCATCAAAAACCACGTTTTACGAATATTTGAATTTTGATATGTGTAGAGTGTGGCCATAGTAATAAAGATTAAAACATCTGAGCAGAAGCAATCTTAATAAGCATACCGGCTAATATAATAGCAACTACAAGAGCAATAAAACCATATACAATACTTTTTGACACATGGTGTGCAAGTCCAGGATCCTCTTCTTTGTTTGGATACTCATCGAAAAGTCCATGTAAAATCATCATCCGCAAACTAGCAAAGGAGATAACGAAAACGGCTGAAGATAACAATCCTACCGCAAGTATAGGTAGTAGTGTATCGGGACGTACCCATAAAAGTACTCCAAGCACGAGAAGTCCAGCTGTAAAAATAAACGAAACAATAAATATACTCACGTGAACCAATAATCGACGTTGCCACCGAGGCTTTTCTTTTACTTTTCTCCCTACGACTTCCCTGCGTGCACTGTCCACCCTAACCTCATGGTCGCTTGTAGGTACCTCACGCATCAACCGGTGGCTGTGTATACGTACTCGTGCTTCAGTAGACATAAGTCTTATATAGTTATTCTTCTGTCGGCGTAGTTGTTTCCCCTTCTTTTTTGTTTGGGATGGTCAAACGTATTACTGTTTTTGCTTTTTCATTTGTTTTGTACGTACTATCAGAAGACCATACGAGGTAGTTCTTTTTTTCGAAGCGTCCCTTTCTTCGAGAGTGCCGTTCAAGTGCATCCGCAAGCTCAAGCTCGGTAATTTTCTTAATGTTTTTGATATACTCCACGCAGGTCACCACATCCGCAAGCTCATCTATGAGTTCTTGTCGTGAAGCCGTTTCGGGTAACGCACTTGCCTCTTCTTCCACTTTCTTCATGAGTTCAATTTCAAACTCCTCGTCATCAAGCGTGCGCACCTCGCACTCCTTACCCTTCTCTTTGATTAAGTCAGGAACATTATCCCAAACAAGCTTGTTGTAATAGATTCGCTCGGACATACTCTAAAAATCAACTTTTACGGGATTTTTTGCTTGCGTTTCTTCACCAAGTTCGAAGTACTCCATCGCTTTAAACTTAAAGAAATTCCCAACAACGTTCCCAGGAAATTGCTCTAGCGCAGTACGTAAATCACGCACATTGCTGTTGTAGAAACGACGAGCAGCCTGAATCTTGTTTTCAGTATCCGTAAGTTCTCGCTGAAGTTCAAGAAAGTTTTCATTTGCCTTAAGGTCAGGGTAATTTTCAGCAACCGCAAGAAGTTTGCCGAGTGCAGAATTAAGTCCTAAATCAGCCCCCTCAAATGCTTGGATTTGTTCCGGAGTAATATTTGATGCATCTATCTGCATAGAGGTAGCTTTTGCTCGTGCTTCCATAACCTCATTGAAGGTTTCTCGCTCGTGTGACGCATACCCCTTCACCGTTTCGACTAAGTTTGGAATAAGATCATATCGACGCTTAAGTTGAGTATCGATATCCGCCCACGCTTCTTTGGAATTGTTGATAAGTGCTACAAAGCGGTTGTACATGAAAATACCCCAAATAAAAACCACTGCTATAGCACCCAAGATTATGTATAAAATCATACGTAAATTTAAATAGTAATAGTAATGCCTTAATGGTATACAGTAAGTGCACTACTTGCATTCAGTATACCATAGTAAGAGTAAACTTTTATGAAATCTACAGTATTGTGTGTAGCTTTATTGACATTACATCACTTCACTATAGAATTAGTGTCGATAGGTTAAACTATTTGCAGTGTAGCTGACGTAGCAATAGAGCGCATGTTTTATTTTGTTGGCAGTCTGTATTAGAAGTGAGTAAAATTTTATTGATATAAATTATGGATGACAACAAAAGTGGATTTTCACGACCAATGGTCAAGGGGAACTGGCAATGTTCTGAATGTAAAGCAGAAATAACACAACTTCCATTCCAACCACATGAAGATAGACTCAACACACTAAAGTGTCTTGACTGTCACCGAGCGGGACGTTCTTCTCGTCCTGAGCGCTCAAATGGTGGTACACGACCAAGTAGACCTATGGTACAAGGTTCTTGGACCTGTTCTGGTTGTGGAAAAGAGATTACCGAACTTCCTTTCGAACCAAAAGGAGATCGACCTATCAACTGCAACGAGTGCTTCAAAGCCTCTCGCCCACCACGTGAAGAACGTCGTTGGTAGCAAACCAAATTTTCTTAAAGTTGACAATACCACGTTTTGCGTGGTATTGTATTTTTGGAAATACAATTTCGTATAAATCCCTACTCAAGGAGATGTTATGAGCGTAATTTTTGAAGTCACTGTTCCCAAAGAGAAGTTTGTAACTTTCGAAAAAGACTGGGAGTTGATCGGTCAACCTCTAAGAAATATGTGTGAAGTCACATATGAAAAGGTTGGCAACGACACAAAGTTCAAATTTAAAGTGGAGAATGCCCTTGTGGCAAAGATTCTTGCTACTGATGTTTTTGGAGAAAATGGTTTTCTCACCAGGTCGGGTTGGCAATCTTCCAAAAACTTCTAAAGAATTTACTCAATGGAAGGGAGAAACAGCAACCCAAATGTTTCTTTAAACCGACATACGTATAAAAAAGGCTGCCCTATATGGACAGCCTTTTCTTATTAATTCCTTCTTGAATAGGTCCTTTTACATCATACCTCCCATGCCACCCATTCCTCCCATTCCTCCCATCTCAGGACCATGTTTATGATCATCAGGTGCGTCCGCTATTGCTGCATCGGTCGTAAGGAGAATAGCTGCTGCACTAGCTGCATTCTGTACTCCTGAACGAGTTACTTTGACAGGGTCAATAATACCCTTATCAAGCATATCAATGTACTCACCAGAAATTGCATCGAAACCAAGGTTGCCTTTGTCATTTGCAACTTTGTTTACGACTACCATAGCACCATCCTCTCTCCCTGCATTAAATGCAATCTGGTACAGAGGCATCAACAGGGCTTTGAGCATAATTTCATATCCTGCAGCAAATTCTGGATTTCCTTTTTTATCTGCAAGCTTCTCAGTGAGTCGATGTGCAATCTTCGCAAGTGCAGTTCCACCACCAGGAACGATACCTTCTTCTATGGCTGCCTTTGTGGCATTTACTGCATCTTCAATCTTAAGTTTCAGATACTTCATTTCTGTTTCAGTGGCAGCACCTACGCGAATAACTGCTACTCCACCTGCAAGTTTTGCAACGCGTTCCTCAAGTTTCTCTTTGTCAAACTTGCTTTCAGTGGTTTCAAGTTGCTTCTTGAGTGAATCAACTCGCTTAGTGATTTCTGTTTTTGATCCTTTTCCACCAATAATAAGTGTCGAGTCTTTTGTAGAAACGACACGTGATGCCTTTCCTAGGTGGGCAAGTTCTGCTTTTTCCAGAGAAAGACCAACATCTTCTGAGATAACCTGTGCTCCCACAGTAATAGCAATATCTTGCAACATGTCTTTCTTGCGATCACCGTACCCAGGAGCTTTGATTACCAATACATTGAAAGCGCCTCGAAGTTTGTTGACAACAAAAGTTGCGAGTGCTTCACCATCACAATCATCTGCAATAATAACTAAATCTTTAGATCCTGATTGTGCCATTCGTTCTAGAAGCGGTAGGATATCCTTAATCGATGAAACTTTTTTGTCAGTGATAAGTACGGACACTTCTTTGTACTCAGCTTCCATTCTCTCGGAGTTAGTGACCATGTACGGTGAAATGTATCCATTGCTAAATTCAAGTCCTTCTACCACCTCACTCTCAATACCAAATGACTGACTCTCTTCAACAGTAACGACCCCGTCCTTACCAACTTTTTCAATTGTTTCTGCAATCACCTTCCCCAGCTCTTCACTTTCTGCTGAGACAGTGGCAACCTGACGAATTTCATCGTTACTCTTCACTGCTTTTGCCATTTTCTTTAATTCCTCTACCGTGTCTTTCATAGCCTCATCAATACCGCGTCGGACATTCATTGCGTTTGCACCGAGTGCTGTACGCTTCATTCCCTCACTCACAATAGCTTGCATCAGAATCACTGCAGTCGTCGTACCGTCACCTGCAGTATCGTTCGTCTTTGAAGCAACCTCCTTCGCAATTTCTGCACCCATGTTTTCAAACTTGTCTTTGAGTGTTATTTCTTTCGCAATTGAAACACCGTCGTTGGTGATAGTAGGACTTCCGTACCCCTTATCAAGTGCTACGTTTCTTCCACGAGGGCCTATAGTGATTCGCACCGCATTACCTACTGCGTCAACTCCTCGTTTGAGGGCCTTACGAACATCTTCGTTATAAATTATTTCTTTATTTGCCATAATGAAAATTAAATACGTTTACTGGTAAATGCACTGTCTGAGCGTGCCTATTTTTCTATAACCGCACTTATATTGCTTTCAGATACAAGATAGTACTCTGTTCCTTGGTACTCAACCTTGTCTCCCCATTGGAAAATAACGATTTCACCAACGGCAACATCGAGTGGTATGCGCTTTTCTCCATCTTCATCCCATCTACCAGGACCCACTGCCACGACCTCACCGCGGTCGGCCTTATCACGGTTAACTGTTTCGGGAATAATAATGCCAGAAGGAGAACGTGTACCAATCTCATCATCAGAAAGTGGTCGAATGAGCACTTTATCACCCAACGGGCGAAGTGTTACTTGAACTGCTGTGTCTTTTGACATAATGCCGAATATTTATTATTGGTAAAACCTATGCGACTTTTGTCTTCATAGGTAAAGGGTTGGCATAGTATACAGGAATTTTTTCATTAACGTCAACTTTCAGCAGAAGCTCAAACATATTGTCAGAAACTGGTATTCAGTGTACTATCTCTCTCATGCAATTTATAGCTTCAATACTTCCATATATACAAGTCGCGCTTGCAATATTTTTAATTACAGCGATTCTTTTACAATCTCGAGGCTCATCACTTGGTGGAGCGTTTGGTGGAGATGGTATGGGTTCTACATTTTACACTAGACGTGGAGCTGAAAAAACACTCTTCCAAGCCACAGTTGTACTTGGAGTACTTTTTGCTGGTACAGCTTTTCTAACTCTTTTTATATAAAACGAGTTAGGCTTAACTACGTGTGTTTTGTTTTCCGTTGAAAAAAACGAGTACTGACGGTTCATATATAAATATCCGTTGATGTGTACTGAACACTTTATACAATCGTATGACTTCAAATCAACACACTGATCCTGACGCAATATATTCATACTCTCTCACCCTATGTAACCGACTCCGTATCCTAAGCTCATTTGAGCGATTGGTTATCGGAGTACTTTTTTTGCTTGTGATAATAAGTGGAACCTCACTCGCCTATCAAGCGAACAAAAACACCTTCGTGGAGATACCTCGGGTGGGTGGAAGACATGTTGAGGGTATTGTAGGTACCCCAAGGTTTATTAACCCCCTCTTAGCGATTTCCAATGCTGACAAAGACCTTACTGCCCTTGTATATGCTGGACTACTTTCAAGGGATGCAGAAGGTACTCTCATACCAGAACTTGCAGAATCTTATACTGTTTCAGAGGATGGCCTTCTGTATACATTTACTCTCCGTGACAACGTAACATTCCATGATGGTACACCACTTACAGCCAAGGACATTGTATTTACTGTCGAGCAAGCTGGGAATGCTTCTGTACGAAGCCCGTCATTTGCAGACTGGGAAGGAGTACAGATTGAGCAAATTGACGAACGAACTGTCACATTTACCTTGCCAGAACCATATACACCTTTTATTGAAAATCTGACACTTGGTATACTCCCTTCACACATATGGGAGGGTCTTTCAGCAGAAGAGTTTCCTTTCAGTCAATTTAATATTACCCCTGTGGGTTCAGGGCCATACATGATTGAAATGATTGAACGTGATAAATCAGGAATACCCACAATATATAAACTCACTAGGTTTAAAGATTTTGCATTAGGATCACCATACATACAAACCATTGAGTTTGTTCTCTTTAACAATGAAGAAGAGGCACTCACGGCATACAAGACAGGTGCCGTACAAGCAGTAAATAGTATCACTCCTATGCGCTTGGAAGAATTTTTAAATACAGATACAAAAAATACTACCGCAATACATCGTGCTCCTCTTTTACGCGTGTTTGGTATTTTCTTTAATCACAACAGACAACCTATTTTTTTGCGCAAAGAAGTTCGAGAAGCACTTGATGAAGCGACACCAAAAAAAGCTATAGTCGGAGAAATATTTCGTGGTTACGGAACACCCCTTGATGGACCACTTCTCTTTTCCTACCTTACAAGTACCTCTTCTAATGACACAGCACGCACAGAAGAAACTGCGCCAGGAGAGGAAACCGATACAGAAGATGGAGACGAAAAAAGTGCAGTGAACCATATTGAGCGAGCAAGACAAATTCTAGAAGATGCCGGTTGGCAACGCGAAGAAGGAAGTGGGATATACGTACTGGAAGATGATGATGAGACAACACGACTTTCTGTAGCCTTATCTACCGTAAACACACCAGAACTGGTACAGACTGCCGAACGAGTAGCAGGCAGTTGGCGAGAAGTCGGTGCGGAAGTTGAGCTCAAGATTTTTGAACCTACAGACTTAACACAGTCAATCATACGTCCGAGACGTTTTGATGCACTCCTGTTTGGTATGGTTATAGGACACGAACTTGACCTCTATGCTTTTTGGCACAGTTCACAAAGAAACGATCCTGGATTAAACATTGCTCAATTTGCAGATATCGACGCTGATGCGCTCTTGGAAAAAATGCGCAACGAGCGACAAACGTGTTCATAATGTGAGAGTACATCCTATCGTTGAACCAAGTGAACGATTCGATTCGATATATACATGGTATATTGATACAGACAATGTGTGGGTATTTCTCAAGGGATTTTTTGAATAGCTGAAGAGCCGAGAGTAATGAGCCGTGAGCCTTGAGCTTGCCCGCACACATACAAAGACCTTGCGCAATGCGCGTACGTAAAATACCACCTTACGAGGTGGTGTTTTACGTACAAGGTCTTTGTGTGTGTGCGGGCTTGCCCTGAGGAACTCGAAGGGTAGGAGTAGCGAGCTTACCCCCCGTGGCGGAGTAAAAGTAAAATCAAAAAACTCGCAGTGGGATCTAGCAATCACTGCGAGTTTTGAAAAAAGAAACAATAACCAAGAGGTACGGTTATCTTTTACCCATAACATAATGTGTCCTCGTGGCAATTTTTAAAACTGGAGATTCTTTGATTCTTGGGAGTCCATCTTCTTGCGTACTTTCATAAGTAAAACTGACTGTGCAAATGTGGAGGATTTCCCAGTTTAATGTGAGTAGCTCGTTCACTCTTGCTATATTTGAAACTTCTTCCACTTTTTTTATGCCTACATAATTACTCATGGTAATCTCCGCTGTAGAGTTAACGTTTTCCTAAGGTTTACTTTCTGGAAGAAGTTTTACCACATACTCGTGATATTAACAACAGCAAGCTACACGTACCACCGATTTCTCTTTTTTTGAACCAAACCTTCTCTTTGAAGTTTTGTAAGTTGTTCTTGGATTTTCTCTAAAGAAAATGTTGTCTGTTTTTGTAAATTTTTTTCAGTGGTACTCCCCTCGGTAAGTACCCTCAACAGTGCTCCACGGACTTCCCTGTCTGACCCTTTAAATTTGGACTGCTTGGTGTACTGTTTACTCGTACTGTTTACCCGCACGCCACTTTCTTTTAAAAATGCACCGTAGTCCATAAGTGCCCAGTACCACTCTCTGGGATTTTTCGTATCAAGTATTTCATCTGCAAGTAATAAAAGCTCTGGGTCACTCACTTGTTTTTTATCAGCATAAAAGTGGTGAAAAAACACTGTGCGTATGTTTGTTTCTAACATTGGTCTCGGGACATTGTACGCAAAAGCACACACTGCACTAGCAGTATAGGGACCAACGCCAGGCAACCCAAGCAGTACTTCATAACCCGTAGGCATCTTGCCCATATACTCCTCTACCACAACCCCTGCGAGTTTGTGAAGTGCCTGAGCCCGCCTGTTATACCCCAAACCCTGCCATGCGACTAACACGTCACGAAGTGATGCGGTAGCGAGCAATTGTATAGTCGGAAACTGTTTCAAAAACACTCTATATTTAGGAATAACACGAGCCACCTGTGTTTGCTGAAGCATTATTTCTGAAACAAGAATTCGATACGGGTTTTTTGTTTTTCTCCACGGAAGAGTATGCCGGCCGTTTTTCTTGTAGTGTGTCCAGACCACCTTCTGTAGTTCTTTTATTTTCTTTTTGTCTGTCATACTGAGCATCATATGCGTATGGGTATGGGTATGGGTATGGGCGTCGTCCCTCATACACATATGCATTCCCATACCTTATGCACCTACACCCGAAACATTTTACCTGCAGGAGGGTACACTGCAACAAGCGGGTCTTTGTTTGTATCGTACACGCGCGCTGGTGCTATGGTGCGTCCATACTCAATCACTCGATAGGTAAAGGAGAACCAATCCTTTTTAGGGATTAACTCCATTAAATCTTGTTCGATTTTTACAGGGTCTTTAGAATCTGAGAGATCAAACCGTGTTGCAAAACGGCGCACATGTGTGTCTACTGCTATACCCTCTACGACACCATACGCATTGCCAAGTACTACATTTGCCGTCTTTCTGGCAACTCCTGGGATAGTAAGAATTTCTTTCATGGTTTTGGGTATCTCTCCGCCATAAATCTCCGTAACCCGTTTTGCAGCAGCTAAAATATTTTTAGCTTTGCTTTTATAAAATCCAGTTGATTTAATATCTTTTTCAAAGTCTTTTTGCTTTACGGTGGTGTACGCTTCCAATGTTGTATATTTTTTAAAGAGTACCTCAGTTACTTCATTTACTTTTTTATCCGTACATTGTGCCGACAACTCCACAGCCACAAGGAGCTCCCAATTTGTGTTCCATCGAAGAGCCATTTCTGCTTTTGGAAATAGTTTTTTAAGCTTCGCGTTGAGTTTCAAGAGTCGAGCTTTTCGCTCAAGAAAAAGTACAGAATCTTGTGAGATAGACTTACGGAGTGGTTGTGGTCGTTTCCGACTCACTGGTTTCTTTTGTGTCATGATGTGGTTTTTCATCTTCAATCTGTTGTTTTTTTCGCTGTACCCAAACATGTTCGTAGAGTAATACAGTTACTGCATAAAACGCGAGGAGGAAAACGAGTAGACGAACAGCAAATCCAATAAAAGGCAAAATTGAAATCAAGGTAAAGGCGATAGCTCCAAATGATACCCAAGCTAGGGAAAGCTCTTCACTCGTTTTTTTAAACGATCGAGCAAGAAATATCCCTGCAAGTACCGGTGCAAGCGCTAGGGCTACACACACAAGAACAAAATACACGAAGAGCATAATGAGTCCTGGAACGATTCCTACCATAGTCACCATAACGAGTAGGGAAATAATCGGGACAAAAATCAAAATCAAAAAGCCTTTTACAAAATTGATAAGGTTGCCTTTTCTAAGCGCTATATCTGTCATAGCACGCGTATGCGCTGGGAAGAAAAACACCAAAGTCACCGCAGCAGCCACAGTAATGAGTATCAGCTCGATAAGTTTTACTAGATCTACTTTTCCCTTGTCTGCACGCGAAGTCTGAAGCGGGGTGTAGAGACGCTCTCCTTCAATAGACGCAGTCTCAGATACAAACGCTTCATGAGGTGCTTTGTATTCAAGACTTCCCTCAATGCGAGTTGTCCCTGTGACTGACAGAGATTCTCGTGTGTAAGCTCGTAGAGAACCTCCTACACTACCTCCAGTAAACTCCGCAACTCGTGTATACGCTTCCACAACACCACCTATGGTTCCCTTGCTAGATACATACTCTCCTACCACCAACACATCACCGTCGATAACTGCTCCTTCTGTGATTTGAATCGTTCCGCCAATAAGTACAACATCTTCTGTGACGTGCCCACTGAGTGTAATCTCTCCGCCAAGTACACGTAGGTCACCTTGGACAAGACCTGTAACATTCACCTTTCCCCCTGCAAAAAGCATGTCTTCGGTAGACACGCCGGAATATACTACTTCTGAGCCAACAGCAAAAACGTCCCCGGTGGTAGTCCCTGCCAAAGAAACTGTTTTCCCAGCTACGTACAAATCGTCCTCCAGGGTGGTATACGCTTCGAGCTCAAATGTCTCACCTCCACGTATCACCATAGCGTGTGTGACATCAGGCATAAACAGACCAAAACAAACCGCAAGAACGCTTAGAAAAAATGATATGTGGATTTTATTCATAGTAGTACGTAATCTAATAATTTTTTGTTGTATTCTTCAATAACGTTGATTATAACATCTTCAAGCTTCAAATGCTGGTCATGTACTTGGGCACTACTACAGTATATTTTAGAGTGTTCGGTAACCCGACCAATAGGACTTATTCAAATGGATGTGCCACAAGGACATTCCCATTTTTATAGTCACCATAGGGGTACTTCATTTTTGTTAGCCGAAGGCTTTACAAAAATGAAGTACCCCTATGGTGCGCCATTTAAATAAGTCCTACCCTATTCCATTTCTTTTTTATACACACCCTTACGAGCAGCGACATTTAACGAAAGTCTGTGCAAGAGAGCTTTCTGTGCCGCAACGGTATTCGCATCAAGCCCTTTCCATGCTTCAAGTACTGGCTCTTCAAGTGCACGGGAGTAAGAAAAGGTTACTGGCCAAGGAAGGTTATCAAAAAGCGCGATGGCGTTGAGGTTCTCTGTAGCTTGAATCGGAGTTTGTCCACCCGAAAGAAAGACGATACCTGCAGTAGAAAATGGCACAACATCTTTGAGGACCTTTACTGTCTCTCGCGCAATAAGCATAGGATTGAGTACTATTCCTGACTCACTTCCAGGGAGTGCCATACTTGTCTTCAATACCAATCCGGAAAGTGAGACACGAAACGCTTGAAGCTCTTCAAAGACGTACTTGAGTGTCTTGTGGAGTACTTCGCCAGACCGCTCCAGAGTGTGCGTCCCCTCAAAGAGCACCTCTGGCTCGACCATCGGTACCATATGACGTTCCTGCACTATAGCGGCATAGTATGCCAGTACTTGCGCGTTTGCCCGTAGTATCGTGTCACTGGGAGTATCGTCAGTGATGCGTATCACTGACCGCCATTTCGTAAAACGTGCTCCAAGTTGATAGTACTCATCAAGTCGTTCACGAAGCCCATCAAGCCCATGACTTATTTCTTCCTGCGCAAAGTTGGGAACTGGTTGCAGACCTTTGTCTACCTTGATTCCCGGCATAATACCTAGCCTTTCAAGGAGTCGAGCAAATGGCTCGCCAGAGTTGCTCGACTGTCGAATCGTGGAATCAAAGAGTATCACCCCACTTAAATATTCCTCTACATCCGGTGCAGTAAAGAGAACATCTCGAAACCTCCTGCCATTTTCAGTATTATCTAATACACCGATAGACGTGAGGCGTTTGCTCATGGTGCTTTCACTCTCATCGGCAGCGAGAATGCCCTTACCGGGAGTCATCATGATGCTCGCAAGCTTTTGTATAGTTGGTATCATCCCGTTAGAGACAGGTCACAGAGTGACCGTCGGTTATATTGATAATGTTTTTGAATTTCATCATATATATTCACGTAACTTACTTTAATTATACAGTATCACAGTTCTCGTCTCTAACGGGATCATAGTACCGATAGTGTACCAGTTATTCACATAACACAGCAACAAAAAAGTTTACCTGGTATATAAGTAAAAACAGGTATGCTATGCTAAAAGCTATGCCGGAAGAGGAAAGCTGGAAGGAGCCCACGTTATTATTCGAGGAGGTGAGGCATATCTTGTGGGTTCATCTGTAGAACCTTACCAACCCACAAATGCTGGCAAGGATTATGATGCTGAACGTCCACGAAGACTCCTTCTCACTCGCAAAGAACTCAATAAACTCATAGGTTTAGAGGCTTCCAGAGGATTGACACTTGTCCCTGTTTCGTTGTATACTAATAAGAGGTTGCTCAAGCTAAATTTCGCTCTTGTTCGAGGTAAAAAGAAGGCAGACAAGCGTGAAAGTATCAAGGAACGTGATACCAAGAGAGACTTGGAGCGTTTGATAAAATATAAATAGAAGTTCCCGTTCTGTGTTTGAAGCATCGAACCCAACACGGGGATGACTGGCTTAGACAAAAGGATTGTTCTTTGAGATGTGCAAGCCGACCACCAAGTAAGTCGTTAAACTGACTGGAAAACCAATACGTGCAAACAAAACTGCACGGGCTGTTGTATCACCGATACAATTCGCTCCCGCATTTGCGTAACACATAGTTACCCAAGCGGCGTCCGATTTGGTTGATGCCGATATACTGATACGGGCGTAATACTACTCGGCTATGAGGAAGTATGGTTACCATCACCGTACCACTCGAGACTAAGTATGGTAGGAAGGTTAGATTTTGTTTGTTTCGCCCTACCCTTCCAAGATCCGCCAGCTGGCGGAAAAAAACAATCTACGCTTGTAGAGCATTTCATAGAATTCTTTTTGAACGCGGGTTCGATACCCGCCATCTCCACCAAAACACCGCCTTTGAGGGCGGTTTTTTGGTGGAGATGGAGTAACGTGCCAATGCACGTTACGTGGGGTATCGAAAGGCGGAAGCATGTGCTTAAGCACAGCTGAGCCTAGACGAAACGCACTTAGTAAATGAGGAGCTTGTGACGAATTTACTTAATGACGTATCGTCGATACCCGACATCGAAAAGCTTTGCGTTATTTGTGAACGACAGTAGTCGTAAACAAATCGCAAAGGCATATTTACGTTGTAAGGAAAGATACCTATATACAGCACGCGAAACATACATTTATAATCAGATGCTTTAAAAAATAGACCACATTTTTGAAATTTTGTGTGGGGTCTGACCCCAGTTCTAACAGATAACAAATAAGATAATTACCCACTTTGGTATAAACATAACTTAAATTTAGCGATAATTATGGATATTAGCTTATTTTTAACTTCCCCTCCCCACCCTTTTCGTCTTCTGCACCTTCTTTATGCGAGTCTTTGCTTTGCCGACTCCGTCAACAGATGGCAGGTTCTCCGGCATAGTACCTCCCAAACTTTGGATTGTGTTGCGTACTTTCTGACCGACTTGCATATGTGCAAGACTCGCATTACCTTGACCGTGAACTTTATCACGTTTTATTTTAGCTTCTGTTTGTGTTGCACGAAAAAGATTTGCTGCAAGTTCTTCACTTCCCATGTGATCAAGAATTTTTTGTGATTTCTTAAGTTTCTTTCTTTCGTGAATATCCTGCATTGTAAGACCTCCATACAATCCCTTATACCCAGCGTTTTGAAATATTGCATAACTCTCAACCCCAGCCATAGAAGCGGTTTGCATCAGACTAGTATTGTGTTTTTTCATTTGTTCGCGCAAGAAAACACGATTGTTATCTTCAATAAGATTATCAGCTTTTTCTTGCCTCCTAGTTTGGATAGCAAAATATGTCTGACCTTTAGCCACAACAACCTTGGTAGGGTCAGAGTTTTGAACAATTAAATAACAGGCATAACGTGAAAGATATATGCTATCTATTGCTCTTTCTGCTCCTGATCCAATCTGAACCATTTCGTCCGTAAGGACAAAATGGTTGTGGATAACTTCACCACTATTTTCACAAGCAACTTTAGCTTTCTCAATCACGTTTAGAAATTTTCTGTAATCAGGATATTCAAGCACCTTAGCAAGGTCGCGAGATGACCAATATTCGGCACCATTGTCATCCAATCTTTTTATTGTTTCAAATTTGTTTTCAGCCATACTTATTACTTAAATGTTACCATAATTCTTACCAAGATACTGCGTGCGCGTCTTTATACTGTAGGCAAGCATACGTTTAATAAAGGGTATGCCTGTAATCCTGCGTGGGTGACCCCAATTCCCTTGTGACCGATTCCTCCAAAAAATTTAAACACCTTATGAAGCTAGTGACGCATACATATCGGAATAATTTTGTCAAAGTAATTACAATTTTTTGTACAGCAAGTTAAATATTGTTTTCTGAAAATCAGCAAGTTGTTTGTTCTCAATCACGAACACCTCTTCAGTGTTAAGGTTAATGATTGTGACACGGTTTCCGTAGATGAGTTGGATAATATCCTGCTCAAACAGGTCTACCTCTCTAGGGATGAATTTTATAAATCGCTCAAGTCGTGATTTTTTTTGTTTACCTGAAACGGGGTTACTTATAACAAGTCGTTCGAGTTTTTTCTTGTCTCTGCGTATGCGATAGTCACGAGCTAAGTATCTATTCACCCGAGCAAGATCGCGCTCTGATGTGTAACGAAAGAACGTATCGCCTTTTTTAGTGTGAGCTAGTACGTCATCAAAGGCTGAACGAATACCAGAAGCTCCATACATAAAACGAATGCTTTGTGGCACCTCTTTTTCTCGTTCTTTTGCGTACTTCTCTATCACCTCTCCTGATTCTTTTTCGCACATCGCTATGAGTTGCTTAAGTCTGCGCGGATTCAGAAGTGCATAAAAAGTACGACGACCGATGACACTTCTACTCACAAGCTTTGACTCTTCAAGCTTCAGGAGACAACGGTATACTACCATTCGCGAAACGTTGGCATGTTGAGCAATAGTACTCACTAAAAGAGGTTCCTTGCTAATACTCAGTGTGCGATATACCGTATCAGTATTTTTAGGATACCCGAGTCGTTTAAAAATATCCTGTAACTCCATATCTAAAGTGTATCTTATTTGTTACACTTATACAAGCTTTTCTGCATACTTCTCTGTTTGCCTCTATTCTACAACAGGGTCATTCAAGTTCATTCAAAAGAGGAGAATATCATGGCGAACAGTAAAGCAATAAGTCCACAGGAAGTAGTCAAAAATCGTGAGGAGTCAATTCCTGACACCGTATTTGAGGTGTTCAATTCGCTGATCACTGAAAAATTTGACGGATACAGCGCAATAATTCATCAGAATGTTGTCGTAAAGCGTTTAGTAGAAAGTGGTTTCAACGAAAGAGAAATTTACAATCGTCATTGGTTGGATGTAGAAGACATCTACCGCAAGAAAGGCTGGGAAGTAAAGTACGACAAACCTGGGTACTGTGAAGACTACAGTGCATACTTCAAGTTCAGCAAGCCAAAAAAATGATACAATAAACCTCACAAACATAGCCCCGCATGTATTGCGGGGCTATTCTTTTTGTATCAATATCGCACCTTTTTATTTTCATATCGTTCTGCGAAATAACGTATTTCTTGATGGAAAAGTATGGCGGGCATGAGTACAACGAGGCTTTTCCTCCCGGATACAAGTCTACGTGTGGGAGATGGAATCCTGGTTTTATCGAAAGGCAACTCTTCCACTTTTTTACAACTGCCCTATCGGCTTCAAGCCAGAAGGCAGTCTTGTTTTGGGTAGGGTAAATTTACTCAAGTTAAAGAACATGGCATTATTTACATAGAAATGTTTTTTTATAACTTTCTGAGGATAAAAAAGACTAAAACAAAGGAGGCATGAATGGACTTTACAAAAATCTATCTTCCTCAACCAGTAACTCTTGGTGAGTTCAGGAATCAACAACCTGCAAACAAGACAGAGCTGGCTATCAGACGTGCGTACTGTACGTACGAAAAGGAATTTGGTGCCAATCTTGATGAGCGAATTAGAAACGGTGAAAAGTTTTACAGTGCTGCGGAGATTGCGGAAAGAATAATCAGCATTCCCGATGAGGATGATGAAGATGATGATTCTTGTACACGTAACTTTCGAGTTGAAGACGTTACCGATATTCCTCGAGAACAAGTAATTGCTTTTATAATGGACCTTACTATTGAGCGAATGTTTAAACAGATTAACTCTGTATAATTCTAAGTCACCTCCTTAGTAAACACACTCCACCCGCAAGGGTGGAGTGTTTTGTTAGTGTTATATTTGGAAGTTACATGTAAGACATGTTTACTCTACTTGATTGACAGTGTTGCCCACTCTGCGTACAGTATCGTTCAGAAAGGCTTTCCTAAAACTCAACCCTTGGAGAAAATTTATGGCAACTGGAATAATTCCCCCGAACACAGTACTTTCCAAAGAAGCTGAATATCGTAAAAAAATGTACACGGAATCCTACTCCCGTTTGCAACATTTTGCTTGGCGAGCGCTCAATGTACATAAAAAAAGCAACACGGAACTTGTCGTAGTCTGTATACAAGTTAAATCCAAATGGAAACCACTTGTTGACTTTCTCATGCCTGGATATGATTGGGAAGCAAATCATGCAACAAACGTAGAGCTTACGGCCAAAGGAATTGCTGGTTGGGGCATATGTAACATTGTAGCTGGGATGAGTCCAAACATTGCTGATGCAGCTACTAAAGAACCAACCGAAGGGCACTTTAAAGTATTTGTGCTCGCAGATGGTGGAGTAACTATTTATGAGATAGAACCAAAAGAACACGCATGATACGTAGGTTTGCATAAATTTTGACATTCACAATCAACCAAGGAGGAAGATGTGGCTACTGACATTTTTAATTTCCAAGGAAAATACACAGGGGTAGTGTTCGACGAAACATCTCCACAGAATTTCGGAGGTTCAATACGGGTAAATATTTTCGATACCAGACTTGAAATATATCACGTACCTCCAGCAGGCACTCTGCAAAGACATGTAGTCAATAAAGAAGATGTGCGACCAATCCCTCATGTGGATATGCAAAAAGAACTTGAAGATGCAGACCACCCGTCAAAAGTTATGCCGGACTGTTTTCAACTTGGCTCTTTTGGAAAAATGCTCTTTTGGGAAAAGCCCGAAGAAAACAAAGCGTGTATGACCCTTTGGTTTCATTCTTTAAAAAACGAATCTGGAATACTTTTTGGACCGTGTCCAGAGCAACAAGACCTTTTTAAGCAGTTAGTAAACAGTTTTGAAGATATGCTTCAATACCCTTTTGTTCAACTGTAAGCTCATCTCTACCTTAGACCGCACTCGATTTATCCTGTGCGGTCTAACTTTTGTACAACACAAACTAACCAACTAAAAACTAGTCGGTTAGTATTGAAAGAATTCTTATGCAGCTAACTGCATCTGCACTCTTTCACGTTTATCAAATGCCGTCGGTCCATGTGACGTAATGTCAACTGGAAGAAAAAGGAGTTCGCTCACGTATTCCACAAAACACTCTTCAGAACATTGGATATCCTCTACCACAAATCAACAATCTTCAAGAAATTTAAACACTCTACACTTTCCGCAATTCTTCTAGGAGAGCTCGTCGTCGTTCATACATGCGACACCATTCCTCTACCACCTGTGCAACTTCTTTTTGACACCCGAGACGTTTTGCTTCGCGCAATAGATTGCACTTCTTCTGATACTCAGCACGGCCGCCAGGATATTGCATACCTTCACCTGCAAGCTGTATGTATAGTCGACCGACTTCCTTTGGAAATCGCTTCGCCAACCGTTTACCATGTGTTTGCACCAAAGCAGTATTATCTTGAGCAAGTGACAGCAACTCTTTCCACATACCTTCCTCAATATAGACATCTGCTAATTTCCACACACCACCTCCGTGCTTACTTTTTTTTAATTTTGCAACGATATCTAGAAGACACTCATCCCATTTTTCACCTGCGTATTCTTTTGCGTGTCGATAGTAAGAAAAAGCATCGTGGTGTGTGTCTAGAAAGAGTTGTAATGCACACTGTCTTGCCTCATCCAACCTGTTACTTTTTTTAGCACACTCCATCTGGAGCTCAAGAAATTTCACAACAATCCCAAAGTGCCCATCTTGTTTTGCTTGTTTGACACCTTCTATTGCAAGTCTACGTGCTTCGTCAAAAGCATTGTTTTGTATGTACATTTTCACTGCCTGCTCTCTCATGTTAGATAAATGTAAGTTTTTTAAAACATAGCTCTCAACCATTTCAGGATGAAGTCTCTGTGTCAGCACCAGTTGTATTCTTGCCACCTCTTCTTGTCGATAATGATTACTCCAATCACTACTACTCAATGCTCCGGAGCCCCCAGTGATAGCAAAAAAAGCATTTACCTCTTGCGGTTCTTCTTTTCTGTCATAGGTAAGCGCTTTCTGCAGCACTTGAGTCATTTGTTCTTCTTCATTGCCAGACTCAACAATATCGGCCGCGATATTGAGAAAAAGCCACAGCCAATCAAAACCTTGGTATTTCTTTTTTGACCACTCTTTTAGAATATATGCGAGTAATTCCCGACGTAAATCTTCTTTCTTTTGGTCACGTAGTCTTATTGCCAATTCATGAAGCTTTTCAAATGCGTAATATATAGCTCCGCCAATATCTCCATCTGAGTCATCAGACCGCTCCACCACTGGCACTAGCTCTTCAATCACTGTCTCATATCCAACTAACGCCACACGTGCATTGCTAGTGAAAGCGCTATCAGCCACATCTAGCACCTCTAACGCACCTTGTGTGGCTTCATATGTGTCTCCATACTCAACACCACCGTAGCGCCCGGAAGCATCACGAACCGCTTCACGAATAATTCTGCGAACAAATGTCTTATCTTCAAACTGCATTTCAGTAGAGGACGCAAACTGTACACGACGATTCACATCTACATGATTCGTTCGGGCTTCTTGCAGTATGTTAATGAGATCCATTTTTGAAAGTTTTTCGAGATCCTCGGGCATGTTGCCTACAGTCGCAGATGTAGCTATGTCACTTTTTAAAGATGCGCTTGACTCATCAATGTCTCGTTCTCCGTCAGCCAATGCATACAGAACAGCCACAATATGTTTACATACCGGTCCTTTGTTATACGGACAACCGCACGACCACTCTACCACCTCACCATCATCGAGCTGTATCCGAACATGATACAAATCGGTACCACGCACGTAAGCAATAAAATCACCCACTCGATTCTCTTTGAGACGTGTAATAGCATTATTTTCATAGCATTGTTTACCTCTACGAACGATATTTAAATCAATAATGTTGTCGAAGTTTTGTAGGGTTATTTCTTCCATAATTTTCAATTTTTATTGATACGCAGGTGTTTTGAAGAGTGTGTGTAGTTTCCAAGATCTTCCCCATTTTACAAACAGTGTCACCATCGTCAAGAACACTGAATTTTGTGACTACCTTCACTTCTTTTTTATGTTTTGGGTTTAAGAGCATCTTCCAATACTCAAACAAACCAAACCATTTCGTTGATATCGACGAAATGGTTGTGGATAACTTAACAGCTATTCGTGTAGCCCCCTATTTTTTTTATTGTCATCATTATCCACATTACGTTTGTTGACACTTGAAAATAGATGTATTTTTGTTATACTACAAACATCTCATTTACCTAGGTAAAAGGAGTCCGAAAACTCGCCCCTTACGGGGCTGTTTTTGATTTAGACTTTTATCTTGGGACCATACTGCCGATATTCCCTATCATATTGTCTTAACATGTAACTGTAACGTATATGATAAGCGGTAACAAAATGATACTCTTTTCCCTTATCAACTAAAATCACCATAAATTCTTGCTCAGGAATGTAGAGGTATAGTTTGAGGTCTCTGTCTTTTTTAATTTCATAAGCTAAAACTTCTGGTCTTGCGAAATTATCAATCACAGCTTTAATCCAAGGTATTTTTTCTGCTCTCAAATGCTGGATATCTTGGGTACGAGGACTATGAGGATCAGTGATTATATGCCAAAATCGCTCATATCTTCCATCAACTTCAAGTTTGCGGGATACATATACAGGTTTGCCTAATAATGTGCAGTTCAGATTAACCAAATCATTAAGAAAAGCCTGATAAAGTGTGTCCATGTAAAAAATTACATCTCCGTTATGAGCCCCGAGAGTGATTAGGGGCGGTAACCACGTAAAGTCCTTCATAAATTAATCTATACCATTCCAGAAAAACAGATTAAATTTAAACTCTGAAGGCAATGTTTGGACAGTTAAACTTTTCTGTGTTCGTTTTTTGATATGCTCAACAATTGCCCGTTTTGCCTGATTTTCCCTATCCTTGTCTTTGCTACATAGATTAAATTGAATAGCCCCAATGATTAGGTCGATTACCTGCACCATCTGGACTTGGTTTGAGTGCACCTCTCTAATTTCTTCTATGATTTCACGCTTAAAATCATATTCTTTGTTACAAAGAACCTCTCTCAACTTTTGTACTCGAATCTTACCAAGTGTGTCTTTTATATCTAGACAGACTTTATATTTATTTTCAGAGCTTATGATTTTAGTCAAAAGCTGAAAATACATTTTGTAATACCAATCATTATGGGTTTGACCGAACTTTGCATGATTCAAATGTTCCTTATCTGCAACAACAACTCGAATACCGATATGGTCTGCATCGAAGAAATAATTTAAAACATCGATATAGAAAGGTAAATTTTTTTGAGAAACCTTTGTCCACTTAATTTCAAAAGTATCAGGTAAACTATGCTCTTTCTTTATTTCACGGATGCGCCTGTTTGCAGCTGGAGCTTTACTTCTAGGACAGTGCAAAGCACCCAAAACCATGGGGCGTCCATCAGTTTCAAGATGATTACTTTCATCGCAGTAAATATTAATTTCGCTCATATTTGATTCATTATACTAAAAACAGTCACTTTCCGATATATAAACTGATTCAATACCAAAGTTGAGGAAACAACTAGCCATAAAATGACCTTAATTCAACATCAAATAGCCTGATTCAGACACGGTTCATTGTAAAAAATTCACTCCCTTCACAAGCCACACTTTTATGGTATTCTCCTGCCTAGGTTGTAGTTCTCTGTCACCGCTCTGGTGGCAAAACAAATATTTTAAGGGGTTTCCCATGCCAATTGTAGACATTACTGGTTTTACTGCAGACGAGACCGACGCAATGGACGTGATTCGATTTGTTATTCAAGTAGCATTTCAAAAAAGCTGGGGTTTTCCAAGACTCGATACCACCAGCATCAACTTTCTTATCGATCCAAGTCTCACCCCGTCGCTAAAGAACCATGTTATCGCGCGGGTATACACAAAAAAATTTATTGACATGGACGATCTGGGACGAGATAAGGTATGCGAAATAACGTATTTCTTGATGGAAAAATATGGTGGACATGAGTATAACGAAGCCTTTCCTCCAGGCTACAAGTCTATGCAAGGGAGATGGAACCCTGATTTTATCGAAAGGTAACTTTTCCACATTTTTTACAACTGCCCTTTTGGCTACAACCAAGAGGGTAGTTTCATATTCAAAAGTTAGATATGCTTGTTCCTAATACTATCCTTACTATTTCTTAATAAAAAACACAAACTAACCAACTAGAAACTAGTCGGTTAGTATTGAAAGAATTCTTATGCAGCTAACTGCATCTGCACTCTTTCACGTTTATCAAACGCCGTCGGTCCATGTGACGTAATGTCAACTGGAAGAAAAAGGAGTTCGCTCACATAATCCACAAAACACTCTTCAGAACATTGGATATCCTCTACAACCGGTGTTACCTTTGCAAGTATTGCACCAATCATTTCTTGATACCCAAGATCTTCGAGGATATCTTTACGACGAAACGAAACGATGTGCAGGTAGTCATCATTTGACTGTTCCTTGTCTGTCACCATCACCGATTTTTCCTTTTCTGTGAGGTCTGCTTTTGCTACTCGGTACGCCCTTACCACTCGTTTTTGTGACAAAGACGCAAATCTATCGAGATGCGTCAGTGCAAGAGAGTCCGTACCATCTGAAACAGCGAGTGCATATCGTGTGAGCGGTATATCAAGCCATCCCACCCGAAAGCCTCTCTGCCAGACACCAAAGCCATTGTGCATGTCAGGCAAACGCATGGTGAGCTCTCTACTTTCGCTCGGAAACGGTCCAGGTCCGTGTCGTGTACTGTACGCCCGCACAACACCGAGACGCGTAACAACGTCAGGATACATAATCTCACTGAGCAACACATTGGCATTCGCGTTTGTTGTTGTACTCCATGTCGTAAAGGGATGAAAGCCATGCCACTCGTCGATAAGTACACCCTGTGCTCCTTCAAAAATAAGTGGGTGGGTGTACGAAAGGCGCTGTAGCGTTTTCATCGAAACGAGTGAAAATAATCTGGCAATACGCACCATCTCACGTGCTACCATTTTCGGAGCATGTGAATCAGTGAGTAACCGAAGTTCGTCAGGAAGCAACCCTGTCGCACTAATGACAGCAAACAATTCCTTAAACTCGGCATACTTAAGTTCCTGCAAGCCTCTACATTTCCTTTCGACAGTCTCTATCGAACGTAAGTCTTGAGCACGTACAGCAAGGTGTGGGAAGGCAATCATGTCTGCCATTGTCTCTCCTATCCCCATGCCGACACTTCCATGCCTTCCGTCTCCACGCAACACCTCGCGTAAGCGGTTTGCTGCTTTGTGGAAAGGTGTCAC
>Ga0075948_102_pt2 | contig 71041 bp, 77 predicted proteins | sample RifGroA2_FD_68012 | JGI IMG/M metagenome (GOLD analysis project Ga0075948, IMG submission 68012) | Parcubacteria bacterium GW2011_GWA2_43_11 | reverse complement strand
TTCCCGTTTTTTTACAACCATATTGAATGTTTTATGAATAGTAGCTTGTAGTAGAGCCGTAGTATATCAAAAATAGCCTCCCATTTCTTTCTTTAACTCAACTTTTTATAGCCTCTTCCTTATTCTTGTACCACACTATATCCTTGTTTCGCTTCATCCACGTCATTTGGCGTTTTGCATATTTGCGAAGTTCGCGAACGACGCGCTCTTTCATCTCTGCTCTGGTAATTTCTCCGCGTATAAACTCTCCAACGACACGGTATTCGAGACCTATTTCGTTGATACGTTTCCATGACAGACCTAGCTCAGTGTGCATTTTCTTCGTTTCTGCAACGAGTCCTTTTTTAAATGTCGCGTCAAGGCGGGATTCTATTCGCTCCATTAGCACATCAAGTCCAGGATTGATACCTATCCACGTGACATCATAAAGTGATTTTTGTTTTGGGAGTTTTGGGACAGCCCCAAGCTCTGTTGCTATTTCTATAGCTCGCATGAGTCGGCGGGGATTTTTTGCTTCTATCGTTTTTGCACGTTTTGGATCAAGTTTTTTAAGTTGTACAAATAGTTCTTCTACATTTTTCTTTTGAAGCTCTTTTCTGAGTTGGATGTTCGGCTTCACAGAGGGGAACGATGTCCCGTATACAAGACTATCCACGTAAAAGGCAGTACCGCCAGCAACTATAGGTAGTTTGTTTCTCTTAGTCATAGAATCAATTGCTTTCTCGGCCTCACGCCGCCATTGCTCTACGGTGTACGTCCGCTTCGGACTCGCTACATCTATGCTGTAGTGGGGAACACCATTCATTTCTTTCTTGGTGACCTTCTCAGTCCCGATGTTAAGTCCACGGTATACTTGCCGAGAGTCAGCAGAAATAACCTCACCGTTGTACTTTTTCGCAAGTGCGATTGATAGACCAGTCTTTCCACTGGCAGTAGGGCCTATGACAACGATGAGTTTTTGTTTCTTTTTTCCTTGCATATTTGAAGTCTATCAAGATATTACTAGGGCACAAGTTGCTCGTCGTTGAGGGACAAAAGAGTAATAATTGTTGACTTATTTTTTTAACGTGGTAAAGTAACTATCGGAAGCTGTGTATCTTTTATTATTTTCCAACACAAAAAGGGGAATCATGAAGACAGTAAAATTGTTTTTTGCATGTATTACAAGCGTAGTACTTGCCCCAATAGAAGTACTTTCTCTCTGTGGGGGTAATTTTTCGTTTCATATGCTGTTAATTGCAGTGAAATGTAATTACAGTTCGCGAAGGGCATACATTACGAATGATCAGGAATGGTTGGATAAGAAATCAAGGATGTATCATCTGTAATTTAAGTTCTTCTGGAGAGCCTCACTGGGGCTCTCTTGTTTGTTTAGACCTGAAAATAGTGGAACCTGTGGGGGAGCTCTCAATCAAAATAGTATACTCCTTACAAAAAATGGAGCGTAACCCGAGAATTAGGCTTCGCTCCATTTCGACATACTTACCCGCATTATTTTTCGGTCAATTCGGCAATCATCCTTTTGAATCGCTTGACGTTATATCTCGCAGAGTCAAGAGTGTCATAACTGCGAGGGGTTAGACAGCTTTCTCTGTCAAGCTTCTCGTATTCTTTCACGGTCGCCTTGTTTATATTCAGTATTTTTTCAAGACGCTCCTTTGTTTGAACAGCAACTGCTCGATCGACATCTTTATTGCATCTAGGACAGAAAAAAGTATTGCCCTGGCCTAGTGAATTAGTGACATGGTTGTCGAACCAAAGTCCAGTTGCGCAGGCAGGGCATTGTAGGTATTTCTCATTTTCTTCGCACATCCGCCAACACCCATCAGGATATCCCATGCCGATTTCCATGTTGGGCGTGCAAACATGTCGGTATTGGATGCATACTCCCTCACGACGCCTGTCACAATCTTTAAATGCTTTCATTACTTTCCTCCACGTTTTTTGTCATTTTTGACCCTTCACAATCCTTTTCGGACTATATCAAGAGTGTTACTAAAATACAAACAATCTGGTGCTGTGTTCATATTTGGTTTTAGTATCGTTACTGTTTTGTAAAAGCCTTCTTATGAAGTTGGTACTATTTGGAAAGTTATAACAAAGTCCCGCGTAAAAAACTACGTGGGACTTCTATTAGTAAGGGGTTATCGAGATGGCTCAGCCTTTGCAATTGAAGATATGGGAATGTCCACCCACACTCCTGTTTCTGTTTTTGCAAGATAATTGTCACCTTCCTGTCTAAGGGTGCTGGATAATATATATATTTCCTCCCCGTCCATTGTTGTGATTATTCCAGTTCCACCAGCTAAGTGCGTGCGGATTACTTGTTGCGCAATAGTTCTAGTTTCCACTTTATCTCCTCCCATTCCTATTTTTTTGCAAGTGAAGCGACTCCTATTACATAACGTAACAAGAAAATTCGGTGATGTAAATAACACAAGGTGTAAAAAACGACATATTTTGACATACATGCATCACATATGTTTGTTTTGTGCCGGAGGGGATTGCCTTGGTCCAAGTCGCTAAGTTTTTTCGTCACGTAATCCTCAAAAACTAAGCGCTTGCGACCCCGTCTCGACTCCCTCGATTCGCAAAGCTTACTCGGGATGTCTCCGACTTTCAAGTCTCCACGCAAACAAAGAAGTTTGTTTGCTCCTCCGGCACAAATATAAAAAAGACAGGTTTGTGACCTGTCCTTTTTATATTTGTGCCGGAGGGGAGACTTGAACTCCCACACCTTTCGATACACGATTTTGAGTCGTGCGCGTCTACCATTCCGCCACTCCGGCATACATATCCCTTTTTTAGGACTTACACAAACGGATGCGACCAATTTTTCTTACGACTGAAAGGAGTTAGAAAAATGAAGTACTCCTTGTGGTGCAGTTCAAGGCGCCCAAGCAAAATGAAACGAGTTGTATGTACAATACTACGAGAGACATTTTGTGCAGGGCAACGATGAAATGCGACCAATTTTTGTTCGCCAAAGCGTTACAAAAATGAAGTACTCCTTGTGGTGCGCCGTTTGTGTAAAGTCCTACCCCATTAGAACACAGAATTATGTTCTATATGAGGATATTCCACAGTGTACAACATTTTATATTTAGAACAATTGCGCTACAATGTACCTATCGGGCTTTTACTTAGGGTGCAGCAGATTTTGCCCGTCGCACCTTTTTCACCATCACGTACAATGAGCGATATATTTCGCGATTCGATATTCTGGGTAGAAGTCGAACGCATAAAACCAAATCCGTATCAACCACGAAGAGAATTTGACCAAGCCAAGCTTACGGGTCTTGCTGATTCTATACGTATGTACGGGCTTCTCCAACCGCTTACCGTAACTCGTAATGAAATCACTCGTGAAGACGGGGGTATTTCTGTAGAGTACGAACTTATTGCCGGAGAACGGCGTCTACGGGCTTCCAAGATTGCAGGTCTATTGCAAGTACCAGTCATTATTCGTAGTGGGCAAGATACCGACCAGATGAAGCTCGAGCTTGCGATTATCGAAAACTTGCAACGCGAAGACCTCAATCCTGTAGATCGAGCGAAAGCATTTTTAAGACTACACAAAGAGTTTAGTTTTACGCATCTTGATATTGGGAAGAAGGTGGGGAAGAGTCGTGAGTATGTTTCAAACACACTTCGTTTACTTCTGCTTCCCGAAGCGATTCTCGGCTACCTAGCGGAAGGGCGTATGTCGGAAGGTCATACCCGTCCACTCCTGATGCTTAATGATAAACCAGACGAGCAGGGAGTCTTGGCAAAAGAGATTTTGCTTAAGAAGCTTACAGTTCGTGAATCAGAGGCACTTGCACGTCGTTCTGCACAAGAGAAAGTAACATCAAAACATAAAATTAATCCTGAAATTCTAGCGCTAGAGCGCAAACTTACTGAAAAACTCGGTACACGAGTTCAAATAGAACAACGTGAAGTTGGAGGCAAGTTGGTTATCAGTTTCTTTTCCGCAGAAGATCTTTCCGTACTCTTGAATACAATGCAACTTGAAAAATATGAGAATGCTACAAATCCTATTTTTAACGGTAACCCAAACGCACCAACTTCAGACCTTTTAAGAAAATATGACCACGAGCAAATGCAAGAGGTTCGTGAAAATGCTGAAATGACTGAGGATATGTATGATACTTCTACTGTGGAAGATGGAGAGCTTACCCCCTCAGGTATGAGTGTAGGTGACATACTAAATGGCACTTCAGACTTTTTTTCAGACAGAGAGGATGTCTCCAAGAATACGAAGTCTAATTCTGAGACTGTGCTCGAACGAGAGACTTCTGAGGCGGTTGTGGAAAATCTTATTCCAAAAATTCTTGCTGAGGCTGAAGAAAAACTTGTAACACAACCTGAAGTACAACGGCATATTGTTCCATCTCCAAATCGTCCGATACCTGAGCAGAGCGTAGAACCTAGGAAGAGCGGTATCCTAGATGTATTCGTGCCAAAACCAGCACCTGCACCAGTGGTGGAGTCGGCGCAAGAAGAAGACCCTGACCTCTACTCTATTCGAAACTTCAGCATTTAGGACAATTTGAAAGTTTTAAAGTTATAAAGTTCATAAGGTAAAAAGTGGCGAGCGAGCAAACGGCATTGTTAGCCCGAAGACGTACTGTGAACATAAAAAAAATCGAGTACTTCTACCCCCAATACCAGTCGGTACAGGGTAGACCTCTGTAGTGAAACTTGACGAAGTCGAGCCCACTATGGCTCGATGCTCGAAGTGCACCGTCAATTTCTACTACGGGGCTTTTAACATTCAACTTTCAACTTTTAACACCGCTAATACTTACCGTCTTTCTTTTGGTTTTTTGCTACCGCTTGATTTATATGCTTTCGTGCCATGGTTGTGCGTACGTACTCGAGCCATTTTTTGCTCGGACGAGCGTTCTTCTTCGTTTCTATTTGTACAATTTCACCGTTTCTAAGTTTAGTATCCAATGATACCAACTTTCCGTTGATACTGGCCCCTGCTGTATGGTCGCCTATTTCAGAATGTATTGCATACGCAAAATCAATTGGTGTAGAATCTACAGGAAGGTCTACGACATCGCCCTTGGGGGTAAATACAAAGATTCTGTGACTGAAAAAATCGTCGCTAATTTCTTGAAGGAATGTTTCCGATTTGGGAAGTTCATCAACATTGTGTGCAGTAGCAAGATCATCCACCCACTTGGGAGGTTTTGGTTGTGTCGCGCTACTTTGGGAGGCTGGGGCTGTTCGGAGGAGAGATGGAATAAGTTGTCGAAACCAGAGGTTGTTTTTTTTCTTTTCTCCACGGTCTAACAGTTCTCCTGATTCCTTGTAGGTAAGGTGGGAAGCAATACCATACTGGGCCTCAAGATGCATCTGTTCTGTACGAAATTGAATTTCAACCGGACCGGCCTCCTTAGTAACCACGGTTGTGTGGATAGAACGATAGCCGTTCGGTTTTGGGAATGCGATGTAATCTTTTATTTTTCCGGGGAGAGGATGCCATAGTGTATGGGCTACGCCGAGTGCTCGATAACAATCCTCAACCGTGTGCACAATTATTCTAATAGCGTGGAGATCATGAATTCTTTCAATATCATCATTCTTACGTTCAAGTTTTTTGTACAGTGAGTAGAGTCCTTTTACGCGCGATTCAGTTCTAAATCCTTTGACCCCATGCTCCGCGAGGTTGCGTTTGAGGGTGTTTCTCACTATCTCAAGTTGGGGTTCCTTCAAGAGCTTGCTCTCCTGCATGATGGTATTCATTTTTTCATATTCTTTGGGATAGACATATTTAAATGAAAGATCTTCAAGCTCACGCTTGAGCTCACCCATTCCTAATCTATCTGCAAGTGGTGCATATATAGTGAGTGTTTCAGATGCAATTCTTCCTTGTTTGTTTTTGGGAACAAATTCCAGTGTGCTGATATTGTGTCTGCGGTCCAAGAGCTTAATCAAAAGTACTCGAATATCTTTGCTCGTTGCAACAAAGAGGCGTCGAAGACTTTCTATGTGTCGAGCTGCTCCGCGGTATTTAAGCTCTCCAAGCTTTGTAACCCCCTTTACAAGAAAAAGTACCTCGTTCCCAAACTCAGCTTCTAACTGTTCTTCGGTCACGCCTACGTCCTCTATTGTGTCGTGGAGCAGTCCAGCCGCAACAGTTACAGCACCCATGTCTATTTCTGCGAGACCCATTGCTGTGGCGTAGAGGTGGTCGAAGTATGGCTCACCGGAATTTCGTTTGTGATCTTTATGTGCATGTTCTGCAAATGCGTACGCTTTACGTACCAAGGCTTTATCTGCCTCGGTAGGTTTGTTCATCACACTAATGAGGGCATCAACTGATTGAATCTCCTTTTCCTCATGTTTACTCATACTTGTACACTATGCGACATTTGTTCTTTCCAAGCAAGAATGGGACTTACCCAAACGCCGCATTTCGTTGTCAAACTTCACAAAATGTCGTTCATCCCGCCCGTGGCGGGACTCACTCCATTTTGTTCGTTTTCCTAGAAGTACGACGTTTGGGAAAGTCCTAGGTAAGTAATTGAAATAGTCTTTTATTACAAGGATAATTTTCCTTTCCGTATTGTTTTTTTGTGGATAAATAGGTAAGACAAAATACTCATTGTGGTGTATTGTGGTAGGTAAGTGGAACAAAGTGGTAAATGATAGTATCTCTTTGTTTTACGGAAAATATGTTTATACATCGCTCTAAATTACATACCGTTTCAAAAGTACGTTGTGCGGAAGAAACAGTTTGCAGTAAGGAGTACTTGTTTATAAGCTAATACATTTCGCATGCTCATCGGAGAATACAGACATACTCTAGATGAGAAGCGAAGGATTGCGCTTCCGGCTAAATTTCGTCGTGCGCTTGGGAAAAAAGTTATCATCACGCGCGGACTCGACTCATGCCTTTTTGTCTTTAGTCAGACAGAATGGCGCTCAATAGTCGAGAAACTTAAAGCACTCTCAATGGGTCAGGCTGATTCACGTGCGTTTGCTAGATACTTCTTTGCAGGTGCTGCGGAATTGGATATAGACCAGTTAGGAAGAATTCTTATTCCTTCAGAGCTTGCCACACATGCAAAACTAGATACCAAGGCTGTACTCATAGGGGTACATGATCGTTGTGAGGTATGGAGTGAGGATGCGTGGGATGTCTACCAAACGTCTGTTGAGAAGGAGGCTGATAGAGTTGCAGAAGCGTTGGGTGCAATAGGTGTGTTGTAGGTATGGAAAAACAAAGCAAGAAAAACCAACAAGCAACTACCGTGCACATACCTGTTCTTTTACAAAACGTCATTACTGTACTTGCTGTCAAACCTACTGATACGGTAGTGGATGGCACATTGGGTGGTGGTGGACATGCTACACACATTCTAGAAAAGCTTGGACCAAATGGAATGTACCTCGGGATTGATGCAGATGATACTGCGCTCACACGGGTACGAAAGCTACTTGGAAGAGATAAGCGAATGCACTTTGCCTTGGGTAATTTTAGAACGATGGACACGTTGATACAGGAAGCAGGCATAAACCAAGTGCATAAAATTCTTCTTGACCTTGGGCTTTCTTCTGACCAGCTCGAAACACAAAGTGGACGAGGTTTCAGCTTCATGGTGGATGAACCGCTCAAGATGACATTTGCACATGCTAGAGATCTACACACCTTGACCGCATGGCATGTGGTCAATGAATGGAGTGAGGAGTCACTTGCCGACATTATTTTTGGTTTTGGGGAAGAAAAAAGGTCACGACGTATTGCTCGAGCTATCGTAGAGGCACGTCAGACAAAAAGCATTGAAACCAGTAAGGAGCTTGCAGCTATAGTAGAACAAGCAACACCTCGAAGGAGTGGTGCACATCCCGCGACACGCACCTTTCAAGCTATACGTATCGCAGTAAATGACGAACTTGGCGCACTCGGGGAAGTTCTCAGTAAAAGTTTAAAGATTTTGGCTCCCGGTGGACGTATTGCGATAATCTCATTTCACAGTTTAGAAGATAGAATTGTGAAGCGTGCATTTATCGAGTGGGAGAAAGAGGGCTTAGGGGAACGAATAACTAAACGTCCCATAGTGCCAAGTAGGAAGGAGTGTATTGAAAATCGCCGGTCACGAAGTGCAAAATTACGGTGTTTTATGAAAGCTGAGTAGAAAAGTGACGTTATATCAATAAATATTTATCTATTAAAAAATATCATGGGAACAGTATCATTTAAAAATATTCATGTGCGGATAGAGTCCTGTATCTCATGGCTGGAGTGGAGTTTGCTTGCTCTTGCACTCCTTCTCTATGTTTATTTTATTGCGATGACGGTTATTCAAGTTGTGTTACGACAAGAACTGCTTGTTTCTGTGCAGGAAGCAGAGACGCGAGTAAGTAATCTTGAGGCTTCATACATTGAGGGTTCAAGCGTACTTTCTCAAGATACAGCAGCTAGTTTGGGACTTGTGGAAGTGCCTACCGCGTCCTATGTCACTGTGGCTCGCGAAGGCCATGATCGATTAACTAGAAATCAGTAAGGCGTTTGATTTTATGCGTACGCAACTATTAATTCGCATACGAATCCTCGTTGTAGGTATTGTTATCTTTGCATGTATTATCATCGTCCGATTATATATATTGCAGGTTGCTCATGGGCAGAGCTATAGAGCTGAAGCTAACAATCAATACGTACGTTCTTCACGTGATATTTTTGATAGAGGTTCAATTTTCTTCACCTTGCGAAATGGTGAGCGTATTGCAGCAGCTTCGCTCAAGAGTGGGTATATGTTGGCTTTAAATCCTAATCAGATAGAGGATGCACAACATGTGTATGATACCTTGCGGAAACACATGGATATTGATAAAGAGCTTTTTTTTGCGCGTGCGGGAAAAACAGAGGACCCATACGAAGAAATGGCTCGACATGTTACTCCGGAAGCCGCTGAACTGATAGAGAAAGAAGATTTGAAAGGCGTTCAACTTTTCCGTGAGCAATGGAGGTACTACCCAGGCGGATCCATGGCGAGTCTCGTACTGGGCTTTGTAGGATTTGGCGAAGACGGCATTACTCAAAAAGGGCAGTATGGACTTGAGCGCTATTGGGAGTCTGTACTTGAACGACAAACGGATAGATTGTATGTCAACTTTTTTGCCGAGATTTTTACGAATGCGCGTGAAGCGTTTTCGTCTGAAGAGACCCCGCGTGTGGGAAGTGTGGTGACCAGTATTGAGCCTGCGGTACAACAAGCACTTGATAGAGTATTACTCAAAACACAAGACGAGTGGGGGGCAAAACAGCTTGCGGGTATAATCATGGACCCCAAGACAGGAGCAATATATGCAATGAGTGCGCTTCCATCATTTGATTCAAATCTGTACTCTGAGGAAAAAGATGCACGCGTTTTTCGCAATCCGTTTGTTGAGGACGTGTACGAGATGGGTTCGATTATTAAACCTATTGCTATGGCCATAGGTCTTGATGAGGGGGCAGTCACTCAAGATACAACGTACAACGATACGGGAAACATTACGGTTGATGGGTACAAAATTAGCAACTACGATGGGGGAGCGCGTGGTGTGGTGCCTATGCAGGAGGTGTTAAATCAATCCCTCAATCTCGGTATGTCGTTTGTGGCCGACAAGGTGGGTGGCAAGGTGCTCGGTGAGCGTATGAAAGCGTTTGGTTTTGGTGAAGAGACCGGTATAGATATTCCGTTCGAGGCGCGAGGACTCATTAACAATCTCGACAGTCCCCGTAGAGTAGAGTATGCGACTGCCGCGTTCGGACAAGGTATAGCACTTACACCTATCGCAACAGTGCGAGCGCTTGCCGCCCTTGGTAATGGTGGGTATCTGGTTACACCTCATTTTGTTACACACATTCAGTATGAAAACGGTGCTGAAGCGTCTGTAGCTCCGGATGATCATGTACAGGTCATTTCAGAAGATACGTCTCGTGAAATAACACAAATGCTTGTTAATGTGGTAGATGATGCGCTACGAGGGGGCACTGTTGCGAAAGAGCACTACGCCATAGCAGCTAAAACAGGTACAGCACAGATGGCGCATGATGGTGAACGTGGGTATTATGATGACAGATATCTTCATTCTTTCTTTGGGTACTTCCCAGCGTATGAACCAAGGTTTATTATTTTCTTGTATCATTTGGAACCGCAAGGAGCCAGATACGCCTCTGAAACTCTAACCGCGCCTTTTATGGAACTTGTCGACTTTTTGATTAACTACTATGATATACCACCAGATAGATAAGCCAGGACTTACGGAAACGGTGTACTTCATCGTTGCCCGTCACAAAATATCTCTCGTAGTATTATTCATACAACTCGTTCTATTTTGTTCGGGCGCCTTGAATTTCACCCGTTTGCGTAAGTCCTAGAAGATATTATTTATCAGTAAAAGCAATTGAAAGTCATTTTGTGTATGAAGGAAACGATTAAAAAAGGTATTGTCGCAATTCTGATATGGGAAGCAAAAAGGGTCGTGCGAAAGTTTAAGCCGAAGATAATTACAGTGACGGGAAGTGTGGGCAAGACAGGGACGAAAGACGCGGTATATACGATACTTTCTCAGACGGAACATGCACGAAAAAGTGAAAAAAGTTTTAATAGTGAAATAGGTGTTCCTCTGACTGTGTTGGGACTGCCAAATGCATGGTCAAGCATGATGGGTTGGATAGAAAACATTGGTGAAGGATTTATTTTACCGTGGAGGCATAACGCATACCCCGACTGGCTGGTATTGGAAATAGGTGTAGATAGACCAGGGGATATTCAGAGACTGTCATGGCTCAATTCTGATGTGGTTATATTTACGCAATTTCCCGATGTCCCAGTGCACGTAGAGTATTTCGCATCACCGGAAGATGTACGAAAAGAAAAATGCAAACTTAAAGACACCCTCAAGCCTGAGGGGACGCTTATTATAAATGCAGACGATTCTAAAATGAGTTCCGAAGAAGTGCGTGAGGGGCAGCATAGGTTATCGTATGGGTTTTCTGAGCATGCCACAGTGCGTGGGTACGACTACATGATTATGTATGAAGAGGGAAAGCCTGTGGGTATTTCTTTTACTGCACAATTTCAAGAAAAAAAAGCTCAAGTCAACCTTGATGGTGTGTTAGGGAGACATCATGTATACCCACTACTTGCAGCATTGACGGTGATTATTTCTGAGGGTAAAGCCTTTGAGAAGTCAGCACTTGATTTGAGTAACCATATTTTAGCGCCAGGGAGAATGCGACTTCTTCAGGGCATGAAAGGGTCAACGATTGTGGATGATACCTACAATAGCTCACCTGTAGCGGTACGAGCAGGACTCGAAGCACTTACGACACTTCAGGTAAAAGGTAAGAAGATAGTAGTATTGGGTGACATGCTAGAGCTCGGAGATTTCTCTGTTCAGGAGCACAAGATGATAGGTGAGTTGGTAGCAACAGAGGCAGATGTGTTCGTGGCAGTAGGTGTGCGTATGCTAGGAGCTGCTGAACTTGTACAAGCGACCAAGGCGCGATGTACCAGTGTTATGGCATTTAAAACAAGTGAAGAAGCAATCAAAACGCTTCAGGAAATAATTGCTGAAGATGATGTGGTGTTTGTGAAGGGAAGTCAGGGAATGCGTATGGAACGTATAGTTGAGAATATTATGCTTGAATCACCCTCAGCGATAAATCTTCTCGTGCGTCAGGATTCGCACTGGAAGAATATTAAATAGAGCCTTGAGTAGGGAGTGGGGTGTAGGGAGTAGCTAGTTCTGAGTAATGAGTCCGAGTTTACCCTGTACCACAAACGAGTAGCGAAACATAATATGGAATTACCACTTGATAGTATTATATTCACTATGACCTTCAGCTTTGGAGTATGTATCAATAAAATTTTGTAAAACTATGGATTTGTTTTATCAGCATTTTCCTGTAACATAGAATAAAATTATGGACTATTCTGGAACTGTTGAGAAAATAAAAAATAGTATTGCCTTGGTTCTTACAGTGAACCCACAAGGCAATATTACAAGTAAGGGTAGTGGTTTTGTTTATATGAAAAAAGGTCTTTTGGTGACCTGTAATCATGTTGTAGCAAACAACGATGGTTTAAAGATAAGACTTGATGATACTGCCGAATTTTTTGATGCGAAGGTTGCAATAAGAGATGAGGAACATGATTTAGCCTTGCTTAAGTATGATGAAAATTTAGCACCAACTAGTATCCCTTTATTAAAAGTTGACATAAAAAGTATTAAAGAAGGTGTGTCTGTACTATTTGCAGGTTACCCATTAAGTTTATTTAACTTAACAACCCATCAGGGTATTCTTTCTGGAATAATTACAGATGCTACAGGTGTTGTTACTTACTTAATTGACGGTACAGTAAATTCAGGCAATAGTGGTTGCCCTTTGATGGATGCAAATGGTGCGGTTATTGGTGTTGTAAATGCCAAAAGAAGAGAAAGGTCTGACTTACTTTCAAAAGTGGAAGCTTTACAGATTGGCGCATTATCCTTGCATGGTATTGACCTTGTCGAACTTCATCAGGCACTGATTAGTAATGTTCAGTTAGGTATGGGTTATGCTGTCCCATGTTCGTACATTCCTTCTTATAAAGATGGCGCTGAACCACCAAAATTGAATAAAAGTGAACAAAAGGTCAAGCAAGAAAGAAAGAAAAAATAATTATGGAAAAATATATTTTTAAGTCAACAGGTCAATATCTTGGATTCGTCAGAAACGATTATGTTTTTTCACGTGATAATCTTTATTTAGGTTGGGTTGAAGGTGATATTGTTTGGGATATTGGGGGTAATTTTAGGGGTAAACTAATCCAATTAGCTGACTATTGGTATATATTAAGAAATCCCTTTACCATTAATCCGATTCCTAAAATTCCTAAACCCATACCGCCTTCTAGTCCACTTCCTAAACCACCTGTAAACATTCCTGCTATTTCTTTGCCTATTGGTTTTCAAGATGGCTTTTAGAGTACAAAATCTGAAAAAAACAATCATGAAGTGGAAATCCGTTATTTGATTTGAAATCTTAAAAAAGAATCAAGTTTGTATTAGATATATTGGGTTTAACTCAATTGTGGTTGGTATAATTTTCCTAAGTATTTTAGGACACTTCGTTTCTAAAATACTAAGTGCTCTTCGACACCTCGCCTCGGCTATTTTCTGCTCTAGGAAAGAGCAGAAAATATGCTCCGACCTCACAAAAGGTACGAAAGCAAAGCAGTTTGTTTTCTAGAACAAAACACACTGCTTGCTCGCAGTGTGTTTTGTTCTAACCTTTGTGACCCTACAGAGAATCGAACTCTGATTACCGCCTTGAGAAGGCGATGTCCTAACCGTTAGACGATAGGGCCAATATTCAACTGTGATAATACCATTTCGTTCGATTCTTTCAAACTCCGTCCGCCTTACAGGTGCAGTACACTTTTTGGATACTTTTTGTCCGCCATCTGGCGGATCTAAATTACATCAAAGGTTTTGTGGAATGGATCTCATTCCGTTCACTTCTCGAAGGCGATGTCCTAACCGTTTCCTCCCGCAGGAGGATCCGCCCGCTGGCGGAAGACGATAGGGCCATTGCAAGCGATTGTACTATGAATATTCTGAAAAATAAAGGTCTTTTATATTTTGTAATCAGACTCGTAACAAAACACCGATTGCTTGCAATCGGTTATTTTGTATCCTTTGTTTACGTTTGACGAGAAATCCATGTATATAAAAAACGTACAGCATCAAGTGTCGCTTGGTGCTGTTCTATATTGATTGGGATACTTAGATTCAAACCCTCACTCAACTTTCATTCTTTTTGTTTTACAATATAAATAATTCTGTCTGTAGGCGATCAAATAAAATACACTGGAATAATTTATAAGTCTAATACAATCACTATGAACAAAGTTACTCATTTTGAAATTGTTGCCATAGATCTTAAACGAGCTATGGATTTCTACACAAAAGTTTTTGATTGGAGGTTTGAGAAATGGGAAGATCCAGATATGGATATGGAATATTGGATGGTTATGACCGTACCCCCCAAAACCCCAGGAGCAATAAACGGTGGCTTACGGAAAGAGATGGGTACCGATACAAAAGAGCGTACCAAAAGTGTCAACGGATTTGTGTGTACAGTGGAGGTTGCCTCACTTGATGATATTTTGAAAAAAGTTGAAGCTCATGGAGGTGAAATTTTGATGCCAAAAATGCACATGGCTAAAGTGGGACATTTTGCTTCATGCCTTGATTCTGAAGGAAATGTGTTCAGCATAATGGAACCGGAAAAATAAGTACTAAACACATATTGTCTTTTTACAGACGTCTTTGTTAGACAGAGGGTTATTTAAACATATCTACATTTTTGTGGAATAAAAAAGCCCTTGGTTTATGAGAGACACATATCCATTTCTAAATCCGCCACATGTGTTTGCACATTACCGTGATACATCATTAGTTTTGTTGAGATATTGAACACGACTGTGTACAGTTGGTTTTCCTTTTGTAATAGAGTTTTTTAATTTCAAGGAACTTTTGTACTATGTTAATGGAGATCCCCATTTACGTACTCTACAGTTTTCAATATTTCTAACTGTGGTATCGTGGGATAAGAATCCAAAATTACAGCCCTCGTGTATTTTACTGAGGGTTGAAACAACAATGAAAAGGAGGTGCCTTGTGAGTATTGGTAACTGGGAAGAAGATGAAAAATTTTCTGAGTTATTTGATCCAAAATTTGCGCACAAGCATTACAAAAACCCGGAAGGGTATTTGTCCCAAGTGGTAGCTATTATCGAAAGAAATGCTGTGTGTGAGAAGTGTGGCAAAAAAGAGATGAAGGTGGTGTCTGTTACGGAAAAAAGTATGGTATGCAAGTCTTGTGGCTATACGCCTCAATAATATATAGGTTCTGTAAGGAGGTAGTAATGCCTGAAATCGTTCTTTTAATCGTGAATGGAAAAGAATATGTTGAATTGCCACTCTCATTTTTCAATGAGTGTCAGGGCGGGGTGCCGTTTGTTGGAATGAAGTTCTGTGTTATCACGACATGCAAATCAGAACATTCAGCCAGTAAGGGCTATGGCCCAAACCTCAATGTGACCGAGGTTGTACACGGAAGGTTTCGTAATATCATCCCTCCTGAAGTGAAAGATACATTTGAACGTATTCTCGACAAGGAAGGATATTTGGTGAATGCAAAAACTTTTGATACTGAGATATCTGACTGAAATTTTGCAGTCACAGTACTTTCACAAAAAGACCTTGCAGTTGTGCAAGGTCTTAATCTTTCTTTCGGTATGTTAGCTACAAAACCGCCTCTGCTGGCGCTTTTCTGAGGTAAGGGAGAAGATTTAGTTTTTTTGATGCAAATGTTATACACTTTATGTCTATCATAAAGGTATGACTTTTTTGTTTTAAATATATATGCTTTCCAAAAACTTTGAAGAATTTTTACTCAACCTCCGCAACAACACTCCAAACAAACGGTTGCATGATTCAGAGGGACCTTTTTTTGTCACGAATACCATTACCAAGCGAGCTGGTTCTCTCTACGAACGACTTCGGTATACTCTTGATTATCAGGATGAGAACTCTGTACGAAGAAATGCTATTGAGAGAATACTCCGTCGAGTTGATGTTTTTGAAACAAGTAACAATGTTCCTCGGGCACTTCTGACGGAACTGGTGCAAGGAGATTATATACAAAACAACACACTACCAGAATCAGTAACAGTCGACATTCAATCAATAATAAACAGATACAGATTTCTTGGTCAGAAGTTATCACACTCTGATTCGCATTCACTTTGGACACATGCAGCTACGGAGATAGAACAGTTTCTTTTTCCAACATTTCAGAAGAATGAAATCTTTACTGCGTTATATAAAACGGTTCTTTCATATATGGCTCCACGAGAAGAAGGTATTGTGACTGATGAAGAGTTCGAAACACAAGTTTTTATAGCTTGTCGGCGAATGTTTTTACACGATAATGCTGAAGAAATTCGTTTTGAACTTTGGAAATCTATGGAACCAAACTGGTTTGTAGCGGAGTATAGTGATGAAAACACAGAAAGAATAGCATCAAACTATTCTCGGCAAATGCAACATATAGATGCGCAACTAGATTCTGATATACATATAAAAATTGAAAGTAGGCTACATAATGAGTCCATATACGCGTCACTGTTGCAAGATATTGTTCGACAATATGGTATGGATACGGCTCAAATAGTTAAAAATGACTCATTGTTCGAAGAAAAGATACGATCAAAACTCCAGGGTGTGTATCAATCTCACAAAGCGATAATACAGAGGAGTGCTCTGCAGGCGATTGTATACGTACTCATTACGAAAGTGTGTATTGGACTGGCTATAGAATTACCGTTTGAAATATTTGTACTCAATGAAGTCCACTTCATACCACTTACTATTAATATACTGTTTTTTCCGATCCTCCTTTTCTTTATGGTAAAAATCATTACCTATCCTGATAGTGAAAATACAGATCACCTTGTCCAAGGTATGAACAAATTTTTACACACCACTCAATTAAAACGTGTTCTTATACCCGTCACTTCTAAGAGTGGGGCACAAAAGTTTTCATTTATACTGTTTTATGTCGTTTTAAGTCTATTTTCTTTTGGGATCATTGTTACGGCTCTACAGTATTTACACTTTAATATTACCAGTATTCTTTTGTTCTTGTTCTTTTTGGTGATAGTAAGTTATTTTGGTTTTCGTATACGTTTTAAATCCAGAGAGTGGACGTATAGTAAAGAAGATGATTCAACCACCGGTTTATTTTGGTACTTAGTTACCATGCCGATTTTGCAAACTGGTAAATGGATCTCTTTGAAACTCTCATCAATAAATGTTTTTGTATTCTTTATGGACTTTGTACTTGAGACGCCATTTAAAATACTCCTGGGTTCCTTTGACGGATTTGTTTCATTTGCAAAAGAAATACGCAGAGATTCATTTTAAGGAAAGATTCGGTGGTAGTCGTACTGGTGCTTATCTAGATAGTAAGTATAAAAAACCGCCCCCGCAGGTGATTTGCGGGGGTTAAGGAGAAATATCATCTAATGAAGTAGACTTCATACGGACCAGTCTCATTATTTTTTGGATCAAAGTCGAGAAGGACTGTGGTGAATTCAGGGTTTTGAATCACTTCAGTAAGATCAGCCCATGCATACTCGATAACCTTACACATTTCTGGTGAGTATGCTAGAGCGATTGGCAGATACTTATTTGCATTTTCTAGATTCGTGAATGCTAATATACATCCATTGTGTACAGAGAAGGTTTCCTCCTCTTGATCCCAAATTGTGCATACTTTTGCTGGTGCTTTTTTACAAGGCTTTTCAGAAAGAGGAATCCCTGGAGCCAAAGGGCTAAATTCATATTCCATAACGGTAACTCCTTGCGAATAAAAGTTTTAAAGTATAGTTTCTAATTCATTTATACCATACGTGTGTAGGAGATGTTACAAGTTTATGATTTAAATAAAAACACAAACACCCCACAGTGCGGGGGTGTTGTCTTGAGAGATGATGGTGTGTGAGAAATGTACTACTCACCACGTACTATGGTCTCAACGAAAGGTTGTTTGGGTGGGTTTAGAAGGGTAGACCAAAATTCTAAAAACCCTTCTCTGGCTGCATGCAAAACATGACGCAGTGCTATTCGAGGGGGATTTGGCCATTCTCTTTTATATACGACACACCCAAGTTCTCTACACTTATTAAGTATGTTTGAACACATATCACTGTCAACATAAATTATTCTGTTGACGAGGTCGGTGCGATAAGTACCCTCCATTACTTCGTGGTAATAGGAAAAACCGAGTGAGTAACGTATACAACCGAGTTGTTCGAGTGATAAAGGACCTATGCGATATTGAGCATTTTGGGCTCCCTCACCATTTTCCTCATGTTCACCTGAGAATTTCCCAACACACTCGGTTGCGTAAAACAAGCAAACGCATGTGTTGCAGGTGTGGTTAAACTGCTCTCTGTTTTTTCTATCGAAGGGATTATATTTTGGGTGAACGGGACATCTTTCTGTTGTGTCGTTCATGATCATCTCCTTTGTTGAGGTAACATAGAATGGATCGATTTCTGACGCAAGAATACCACATATATTTCTAATTTCAAAATTATCATGGTTATTACAGATGTACACTTATCCTCAAAAAACGACAACCGCAAGCAACTGAATAGTTGCTTGCGGTCGTGTGAAAGATCATTGAGGTTAGTGCAGAAACGCACCCTCTTCAACTTCGGTATTAAGAAGCAATACCATTTCCTCAAGTTCTTCTTCCTGACAGCTGGGGCAGTGACACGCATTGGTTAAGTTGTGGAATCCTGAGATCTTGAAACGAAAGGGTTGAGCGCATACAAAACACCTCCCTCCCTGTTGTTTAAAGGGTTGATACAACAAATCAAAGTTTGTCATAAAGCACCTCCTCAATGGAATGTTGTGATTTATTCTATGGCACAAGATACATTGATATATCTTTTTCGTCAATGAGTTACGAAATTGAGATTACAGTGATGTTGTGACAAACAAAACAGGGCGTCAATTAAATAAACACGACGCCCTGTAATATCCACTATTCATTTTTGTGTTCACTACATTTGCAACCACCAGCATCTCCTTGACAACTGCCACCGCAGCTTCTGGCGAACGCTGACGTATCGAAGAACGGTGAGTATATTTCGAAGCGAAAACCCTCATTAATTCTGAGCAGTTGTTCTGCAATCAAATGCTCTTTCTTATCAGCACCTGATGCGTAGTATGCAATCTGTGCGTCTAATTCTTTGTGAGTAAAGTTCTTCAATCGAAGTGTATATTCCTCGGCAACATATTTTTTTGCGGCCGAAATATACCTTGTCGTGAAATCCGTAAGATTTTCTACTGCCTCCTTCTCTTCAGGTTGAAGAGTAAGTAATAATGAGTCGTACAAATCTTTGGCAAATCCCTCAATGTTTTCAAATTTATCTGTAAATTCACCCTTAAGGATAAGAATTAAAGATATTTTCTTTCTTTTTGTCATAGCAGACCTCCGTTGTATTTTTGAGTATTTTTGAGAACAATTTCTAACAGTTTCTGAAAAGTACTGTACCTTCTTTTGCAGGAATGTCAATAAAATTATATAATATGTACTTTATTCTTCCTGTTGAAAACTTTTTGACACAGTGAAAGTTTTGTATATACTTGTAATCAGGTCTGTTCCCTCGGTTATCGATGATCTTTGGGACTGTGATCTTTATTCATGTTTTTGCGCATGCTTGCGCTCTCCTTCCTCGTTGTGAATCACCGGCTGCCTGCAGTCGGTGATTTCTCTTATGCATACCTTTAGGTGACTAACCATCTTTGCATCACTATTGATTTATAGTATTCTCAATATAGAAAAAATAGTTCAACCTTCAAATCAAAACATTAAGCTAGGGAGGTGCTTCCATGTGTCAAAACAGGATGTTTGATTCACCATACGATTTGCTCCTAAAACGATATCCCTTTGTACTTGATACGGTGTACTGTAGTTGTCTGATAAGTTTTTTTCAGGCAGTTAAATTTCAGGAAGAAGCAACGCGAATATATGTATGCAAAATTCGTGAAGAAGATGACCTTGAACGAATTCGAGACATCGGCTCAACATGGAGAAAAACCCAAGTTCTTCATTGGAGAGGAGTTGAATACTGTCGAGATTCAGAAGAATTCTGTGAATTGATTGGTTGTGCCTTCAGGTCAGCTAATCTCCATCCAGAGTTTCAAAATGTGTTACTTGCCTCTGGTCATCAATTTCTAGACAGAATTGCCCGACCAAGTGACCCCTTGCAGACAGTTTTAACTAAAGCTGAAGCAATCAGACATTTTTTAGAAATCAAAAGTTTATTGGTAGAGTTCAATCATCGCACACCGACGAACTCATACTCGCAAACTTCGCTATTGCAGTAAATTTTTGGGACTGCCTGTTTCCACAGTAAGTTTTACATAGCAACCCCCGCCACTAACACCGTGGCGGGTAATTTGAATGTAAAAACATCTTTATTAATGGGCAAAGAAACCCCTTGCCTCATTACCTGGTTGGTTTCCTTAACATGCGTTTCTCCAAAGTATGTGTTTTTTACAATCCTTTTTTGAATGAATAGAACAGACTTTAAAAGAATTCCTGGTCAAGTTAAAAAATTGCTTAAAATATATACTTTTTACGAGCCAGATTGGTCTATGACTATACAAATCTGAAAATTGGTATACTATAACACCATAAGAAGTAGGTATAGGGAAGTAATGGTACATACTCACATACGTCTTTGTATGTAGTACAGCACACATGGATCACCTTCCTAATTGTTATTAGACGTAAAATAAATATATTATGAATGCTAAATCATTATTGGTGGCCACATTTTTGTCTGTTGTAGTACTACTTACAGCAGTCAGTGTAGCTCCACAAGCCGACGCAGCACAAACGTATGCGTACTCAGAGGCATACAGCTACTCTGGTTACCCTGGGAATTCACTCTACGGGAGGATGCATAACCCGTACTTTTTCTATAAGTGGGGGAATCATTCTTTTGGGAGTATTGAAGAAGCAATCAATTTTGCACGTGACAACATGTATAAGTCTATACACAAACATGGTAAAAAGATTACTTGGATAGAAACAGGAAAAAGAAACTCTACAGTAGATGTTGATGTCACAACTCGTCCTGCAACTGGAATAGATGAGGATAGTGTCACACTCCGTGGAACTGTTGATCTTAATGACGAGGAGGATGCTCTTGTGTGGTTTGAGTATGGAACTCGTCCTTCTAACCTGAGTGAGAGAACCAGTAAAACAACAATCGATGAAGACGATGATGAGGATTTCTCTAAAACAGTCTCTAATCTAGATTCTGATACACGATATTACTTTCGAGCTGTGATAGAAAATGGTAACGATCGCGAATACGGATCAATGCTCAGTTTCTTAACTGAAGATGATGATGATGATGACGACAGTGATTCAGAAGAATATACTCCTGAAGCTAAAACTCTTACTGCAAATAGTATTGACGAAGACTCTGCGAACATACGAGGCAGTGTTGACATGAATGACTTTACGAATGGAACAGTATTCTTCGTTTATGGTGAAGACGAAGATATGGTGGATGGTGTCGATGATGAGGACACGTTTGGAGATATCGACGAGGATGGAGAAGATCTTGCTACATTCCGTGTTGATTCAGACTTAGACAAGAGTGGTACCTATATAGGTGAGTTGCGGGGGCTTGATAGTGATACTGTTTACTATTACCGAATTGGTGTCGAGTATGAAGATGAGGATGATAACAAAACACTTGAACTTGGATCAGTACGAAACTTTAGGACTGACTAATAAAACGTTACAAAATGAAAAAAGAAAAGGGACTTTGTGTTGTCCCTTTTCTTTTTGTTGTACTACTAAAAAGTAAATTTGTCTGCGAACTGCCCAATAAATGGCAATGGTTCTTTTTTTTCGTGAAGTACATTTATGATACCTATAAAAAAAAGTATAACCAGACCGAACTGAAGTAAGATTCCAATAAATGGCAGTGGTGATATTGAAATAATATTTGTTATAACTGCACTCAGAAACAAAACGAATCCTTGCTTCACGTGATATTTAACAAAAACGTCGTCTTTTGCTTCTGTTAAAAGTGGTACGAAAAAGAGAAGATACGCAATAATTGCCAAACCAACATGCTTTTCTTTTTCGGGTCTGAACTCTTTTTTTGCCTCTGTTTCAATTGACTCTTGTATTTGATTTTCCATATATGTATAGATTAATACAGCTTAATATTCATGTGCAAGTATCATATACAGCATAAAAATATCCTGTTCTGCGGTATACTAACTTGATGCAACAAGTACGAACCTTTGTAATCGACAATCAAACTATTGAGTACACGCTTCGGAAGAGAAGGAAACAAAAAAGCTATTCGCTTGCTGTGCAGAGGGAGGGGAGAATAACACTCACAGTTCCTTACTGGATTTCATTAAGAGGAGCGGAAAAATTTATACTTGAAAAAAAGAGTTGGCTCTTGGCAGTGCTCCAAAAGTACCCGCAAGCGGTATCTACTCATGTAAGAAAAAAACACTACACGAAGCACAAAGAAGCCGCACGAAAGTTTGTGCAACTTAGATTGACAGAGCTGAATAGAGTGTATGGATACACGTACCATCGTGTATCCATACGTGTGAATACAAGCAGATGGGGAAGTTGCTCAGAAAAAGGAAATTTGAATTTCGATTATAGGATTATTTTTTTACCTAGTCATTTACAAGATTACCTTTTAGTTCACGAGCTTTGCCACCTAAGAGAGATGAATCATTCAGTACGCTTTTGGAACTGTGTTGCTCTGACTTTGCCGAACCATAAAGAGTAAAGAAAGGAGTTGCAACAACAGCGCCTGTAACATGACCTACGCAAACGGCGCACTTCATCGTTGCCCGCCCCGTACTGAAGCTTCGCTCTAGTACAGGGCCCGTCGCAAAATATCTCTCGTAGTATTACTCATACAACTCATTCTATTTTGTTCTGGCGCCTTGAATTGCACCACCCCAGTACAACAGCATAGCTGTATACGGGGCGAGCAGGAGTACTTCATTTTTCTAACTCTCCGCACGCTGGCGGATCATAAGAAAAATTGGTCGCATCCATTTGCGTAGGTCTTGGACGATCTCTCTTCTCAAGTATCTATTTGTGGAAGTGTACGTATATGTCTTCAAGTGCTTTCACTGCATCTACTTCCGTAAGGGACCACTCCGATTTCAATAAATATTCCTTGTACAGGTAGTACCTGTTCTTCTCCTGTTTTAGTATCTTTATATTTAATACCCGTAACCATCTTGTCTCCAAGAATCTCTGTTGTTTCGGCATGAAGTATCGCCTTCATATTTTTTCGTGAAAGTACCTTCTCAATCGTAATTGGTTCTGCTTTAAACATGTCACCATTATCAAGAAGTGTGACACTTTTGGCGTAAGCAAGAAGTTGGGATGCAGATTCAAAACCGGCATTTCCACCACCAACAACTACCACATCCATTCCGGAAAATAGTGGACCGTCACATGTGGCACAATAGGTAAGTCCCTTTTGGTCATATTCCATAGTCCCTGAGACCTTAAGTCTTCTACGGGTTGCACCTGAGGCTACAAGAACCATAGAACATGTAAACACCTTCTCTGTGTTGGTGGTTATAGCAAAATCTCCCTGTGTACCAGCTACTTTGGTCACGAGTAACCCTTCCTCAATAGTAATATACTCACCCTTGTATTGTTCAAGGTGATTTTTAAGAGATTTCGCTAAGTCTTCACCTCGTATTGAAGGGGTTCCTATCCAGTTAAAGATTTCCGATGAGACAATACTTTGCCCACCAAACTCTTTTGCAATAACAAGTGTTTTGAGTCGCTTTCGTGCAGCGTACACTCCTCCTGCTATAGCAGCAGGCCCTCCTCCAATGATAACTAAATCAAATTTCATAGAACAAGTAGGTGATTATGTAAAAATAGATACGAGCAATAATTTCTCATCGCTCGTATACTATACCAGAAATATACTTAAGAGCACTTATGGGACTCAGTCTATCTAATAACCAACTTCAAGTATGAGCGCAACCAGTTATTTCAGATAGTATAGTAGTGAGTAATGAGTCGAGAGCCTAGAGTTAACGCCACCACGGTGGCGAGCTTTTTAATTATTTACTCCCGGCTCACTACTCTTTACTCACTACTTTTAATGCTTTCAAGAAGACATGTGTAGTGGAGCGGAATAGTAAAGTGTTATCGGGGTAGATTCAAAAGTTCTATTTTATTTTTGAGCGTCGTAAAAAAGGTGGAATACCCCATTCGTTGTCATCTTCTTCATCATCTTTGATATCCTTTACATAGTCCTCTTTTGTGTCCGCGGGAATCTTTCTTTCTTTTTGTATTGATTTTATTTCAGGCTTAGGTCGAAACGCCGGTGTCGTCCGAACTGCATTATTGTTTGCTGCACGTACATCAGCAATCGTGTTGTGTATTGCTGATGGTGTAAGCTCTTCTTTTTGGGAGAGCCCCCCACCAATAGAGAAGAGGGAACTTGCATGTTCTGTAATTTCACCTTCAGTAAATCCCGTAGCAATAACAGTAACTTTAAGCTCATCTTTTTTGAGTTTGTCGTCACGAAATGCTCCGAAGATAACTCGTGCGTTTGGATCAACAGTTTCAGTGATTATTCGTGCAGCATCTTGTATTTCTAGCATTCCTAGATCTTCACCCCCAGCGATAGCGAAAAGGACACCACGAGCTCCAGAAATAGATACTTCAAGTAGTGGGGAATTGATAGCTTTTAGTGCCGCTTCTTCTGCACGTTTTTCTCCTGAAGCAAGTCCAATACCCATGAGTGCCGAGCCGGCATTTTGCATAACTGATTTGATATCTGCAAAGTCAACGTTAACAATACCAGGGGTAATGATGAGGTCAGAAATACCCTCGACTGCTTGTCGTAGTACATCATCACAAAGTGCAAATGCATTAAGTACGCTCGTATCGCGGTCAACAATAGCAAGTAGTCGGTCATTAGGAATCACGATGATAGCATCCACCTCTTCCTTGAGTGCTGCAAGACCCTCTTCTGCGGCTCGCATTCTCTGTTGTCCTTCAAACGAGAAAGGTTTTGTTACTATACCTACTGTAAGCGCGCCAGCCTCCTTTGCTAGACGTGCGACGATAGGAGCGGCACCTGTTCCTGTACCACCTCCAAGTCCACCGGATATAAACACCATGTCAGAGTCACGAAGAGTCTCAAGAATTTCTTCCTGAGTTTCCTCAGCTGCCCGTTTCCCTGAGTCAGGGTTTCCACCAGCACCCAGACCTCGTGTTAGGTTTTTTCCAATATGAACTTTCTTTTTCGCTTTTGAATTTTGAAGATCCTGAGCGTCTGTATTAATAGTTATGAAATCAACTCCTTTTACGTTCGAGTTAATCATGTGGTTTATGGCATTGTTGCCTGAACCACCGATTCCTACTACTCGTATTCTTGCAAATGATTCTATATCTGTTTGTACTTGTGGCATAAACCAAGCGTTAGGTTAAGTTCTGTCATCATATCAGAAGCACAAAAAAGCGAAACCGTTGACACAAAGTCTCGTTTGTAGCTTTGTTTTATATTCCTAAAATAGCTCTAGAATAAAGGATTTATGGGAGAAATTGTTTGAGCCAAGTAATGAAACCGCTTGCGTTTTCTTTGATGGTAGAAAAACTACTTGACTCAATATCGTTTGTAAGGCCCCATATGCAGAGTCCATAAGCGACCGCCCATGTACTGTTCTTAACTTTTGACTTCCCTTCAAGCATAAGTGACGCTTTTTTGGAAGGTATTTTTAAAACAACTCGGGCAATGTCTTCAATAGTAGTGACTCCGGAACCCCCACCAGAAATAACAACACCAGCGGGGAGTAACCCGTTTTTCCCAAGTCGTTTCAGGTGGGCTTCAATCAATGCAAAAATGTTTGAAAGGCGATGGGCAATAATAGTGTCAAGCTGTTTTTTTGAAGTCACTGAATTAATTAATGCACCACGTTTTGCTTGCTCTGCGTCTTCTATAGATATCTTAAGTCCTAGTGCAATATCGTGAGTTATGTCAGTCGAACCCATTGGGAAGACTTTTACCGAAATTGGCACGTCATTTTCAAATACTGCTACCGAAAGAGTTTCGGCACCAATGTTTGCAAGTACGACGCCAGCTATTTTTTGAGCCTTGGTAAGGGTTACAAAACTTCCTGCAAGAGGGCTCGCCATAACATCAATAACAGAAACTCCCACGTCTTCAACAGCTGCAATTAAATCATTTAAATGTTGCTCAAGAGCTGTCAGAAATAAGGCGTCCAATTCTAACTTAACTCCTTTCATTCCAATTGGTGAACCCATGAGTCTTTCACCATCTAGCCGATAAGCTAAGGGTATCGCGTGTATCACTTTCCTGTTGAGTAAGCGTGAACTTATTTTACGTTCACTTTCTTCGATAATGTTTTTTAAATCGAGCTCGGTAACCTCACTGTCTGCGCGTGACACAAGGAGTTCTGCCCGGGAACGGAATTCTTCGAGACCGACACCTCCGACAGACAAGTATGCGCGCCGTATGGCAACTCCTGAGGATTTTTCTGCTTCACGTACAGCAAGTTGTAGCATTTTTGCAATATCTTGCCTGTTAACCACGTACCCGTGCCTGATGCCGCGTGATTGCGCAAAACCCGTGCCTATTATTTTAGCCCGTTGTTCTCGAGAATCTTGCGAAGCTACCACGACCTTGATTTGATACGTGCCAACATCGATGCCAACTGCTATTTTTTGTGCCATGTTTATGTGATTTGAACAATGGTATATGTGGGTGAGTACCAAAAAAAGGCACGTAGGGTGCTTGTCTCCTAAAGCACAGTACGTTTTCTCTAAAGGCAAGGGGCTGAATCAGCGGATAGCAAATTTTTTGAGTGCTCGTTCCTCCGCTTGTTCCATTGTACTCCCGTGCGTGTGTCCTTTCAAATGCAAACAACCGTGGATAAGCAAAAAACGTCCATGTTGACTTGGTGTGAAATCAAATCGGTGGGCTTCTCTTTTGATGCCGGCTACATTGAGAAAAATCTCTGCCTCATTTTTCGCAAGAGGGAAGGTGAGTATGTTTGCAGGCGAAGTTTTGTTTCTATACGTTTTGTTTAATTTTTTTGCGGTAGTATCTCCTATACACCACGAGGGCACTTCATTTTTCTAACTCCTTACAGTCGTAAGAAAAATTGGTCGCATTCTCGTTGTCAAACTTCACAAAATATCTCTCATCCCGCCCGTGGCGGGACTCGCTCCATTTTGTTCGCTTTCCTAGAACTGTACCGCAAGGGCATTTCCATTTTCATAGTCGTTTCACTCCTTGAAAATTAGGTCGCATCCGTTTGCGTAAGTCCTATCATTGTTGTTTAACGATGCTTTGCTTTTTCAGGCATCTTTCGACCTTCTTTGAACAAATCCATGTATTTTTCAGTACGTGCAAGACGGTTAAGTGCTTCCTTTTTTTGTTTTGAATCTGAAAGATTTCGTTGGTGATAGCGCAAACCGCGAACACGACGAACCACGCCACTGCTCTGCATCTTACGCGAAAAACGGCGCATCAAACCGCCAACGTTCTCGTTTCCATGTCGCTCAACTTCTACGTTTATCATGTGGCACATCGTACCACAGGGTGTTATTACGGGCAAGCCCCGTAGTGAAAATTGACGAAGCTCGCCCTGTACTAGAGCAAAGCTTCAGTACGGGGCTCAACCATGGGTCGAGCGCGCGAAGCGCATCGTCATTTCTACTACGGGGCAAGCCCCTCTTGGTAGAGCTGAATCTTATACGTAAGGTCAAAGTTGCCACCGCTTATTTCATACCTAATAGCTCAGGAAGACGGTCGATTGACACTGTTTGTTGAGAGTGATCATTAGTATTTCGCATCAAGACTACATTGTCCCGTGCTTCTTGTTGCCCAATAATGAGTATGTATTTTGTATGTTGGGCTTCAGCGTAAGCCATTTGTTCAGAAAATCGTTCAAAATAGAGACATTGTTCAATCGGAATCTTTCGTGCTCTAAAAGTTTCTATAATGTTAATACTGCGTATGCGAGCTTCTTTTCCAATGTGCACCAAACATGCATTAGCTTTACGTCGTCGAGGTCTTCCAAATTTAGAATTCTTATCGTTGGTGCGCATTGCTATCACTATACCGGTTGAAGGTAGTGTCCCTCGTACATACGGTCGCGTAAGCTCATCGTACCTCCCGCCTCGTGCGAGTACTGTAGGTGGCATTGCTTCATTTTCGTTTATTTCAACTATTTCAAAAATAGTGTGAGAGTAAATGTTTGGATTTGCATATAATTTATCAGAAAGTTCAAAAGGTATGTCAGCGTTTCCAAGTAGTTCCAAGACTTCCTTAAAATACTTTCTACTTGGGGTAGTGAGGTACTCAATAGGGCTTGGAAGCTCCTCAGCGAGAGGGTGTTTTTCACTGTATAATTGCGCAAACACTGCTCCTGGGTTTGCGCGCATACTGTTGGAGAGTTCGACAGGTAGTTCATGCATACGGTTTCGTATACGTAACGTCGCTTCACGCAAAAAGCGTACCGAAGAATCGCTGTCACCAATACTGTTAATACGTAAGCTGAATTTCTTTATACCAAGTTCACGTAAAATACTTGTCGCACTTTTCAAAAGTACAATTTCAGCAAGCGGATCATTTGTACCAACAGTATTTAAGGTAAGGGCACTGATGCGCACACTAGGTGTCGATGCTGGTGAGACGGTAGATGGTGTGTAAAACATTAAAGGCTTTTTTTGTTTTAGATCACACGAACTTGAGTAGTGTTTAAAGACATCTGCGAGTACGTGATGGGCAAATTCTTCGTGCTCACTTTTGTGTTTTTGTAGCCCAAGAAGAGTCGTACCTTTTGCGGTCGCTTTTTTGCGAAGATCATCAACATTTGAGAAACCGTAGCATTCCGCTACGTTAACTGCCTTTTTGAAGAAAGTTTCAGTACTAAAAGGTAGTATCTTCATAGTAAGTTATTGAATATCATCTGGTGTGCTGGTGCGTGTGTTTTCAGAGGTAAAAGTATATCCACCAGGGAACACAGAAAAAGTATTTACTGGCAATAGACGCACTAAAGCTCGTCCAACAATATTATCACTGGGAACTGGTCCCCAGACCCGTGAGTCAGAGCTGGCACTGCGATTATCACCCATCACAAAGTACTCGGTTGAAGAGAGGGTGATAGAAAGGTGGTCGTCCGTTTTGTCTGTAATGAGGTACTTTTCATCAAGAACGGTTTCGCTGTTGGTTTCAGGGTCTACTATTGTGGTGACACCATTTGCAAGTGTAACTACTTCTCCTGGTAGACCTATGATACGTTTTATAAAAAATTTAGACGGGTCATTAGGAAATCGGAATATAACCACATCGCCACGCTTGGGCTCGTGAAGACGGTAGGTGACCTGATCGACAATGATGTATTCACCGGTTTCGAAGGTAGGTGACATGGAAGCACCACTTACAATGAAGGGTTGAGCAATGAAAAGACGAAATGGAATAACAATAATAAGTGCAAGTAGGGCGAATTTAAAAATTTCTCCTATAAAGCTACTGTCATTTTCAGGATTGTGTGTTTGGGTAGGTTCAATATCCTCACGCACGAAACGTTCATCTGCTACTGTGTCACGTGATTTGATAGTTAAAGGGTCCATAGAAAAAAGTGTATGTAGATAGTATACCAAATATTTTTTACTAATACAGGGACTAAATACAGTGTGCGATATTTAAAGCGGTACGTAAATCAGTAACAAACTTTGGAGAGTTGTAATATCTCATTTATACTTGCGGTATGGAATGCATTATAGTTGGTCTTGGAAACCCTGGAGAAGAATACACGCACACCCGCCACAACATTGGACGCATGGTAGTAGAGGTGCTTCAAGAACGATGGAAAACGAGTGACTGGCGAGATGATAAAAAATTACGTGCAAAGATTTCACAGGGAATGGTGTCTGCATGCAAAGTTACACTTGTTCTCCCAGACAATTATATGAATCGATCAGGGGGTTCAATAGCCCCGCTTATAAAAACAAAAAAACAACTGGAGCGACTTATTGTAATACATGATGATATTGATATTGGGCTTGGTTCAATGCGTATCGTGTGTAATCGGGGATCGGGTGGCCACCGTGGCGTTCTGAGTATCGAACGTGCTCTTAAAACACAAGCATATATGCGTGTGCGTATAGGGGTTGTACCTACGACACCAACTGGTAAACTTAAAAAACCCAAAGGTGAAGGTGAGGTCCATGACTTCATTTTAAAAAAACTTACTAAAAAAGAAGACGAAGCGATGCAAAAGGTGGTTGCACATGCGGCGGAAGCAGTTGAGGTGTTGGTTTCCGAAGGACAAGCCCGTGCCATGCAGGACTTTAATGGCACTATGAAGTAATAATTATTGAGTAAATAAATTATATAATTAAGATATGAAAAAAACAACGATTATAGTAAGTACTCTAGCTGTAGTTTTTCTTGTTATAGGAGGAATGTTTTTTTTGCAAAAGACTGAACCTCGTACTGAATTTTCGCAAGATGATTTAACTCAATTTGCAACATGTCTCAAAGAGAGTGGTGCAAAATTCTATGGAGCTTTTTGGTGTAGTCATTGCCGAAACCAAAAAGCGGCTTTTAAGGAAGCGGTAGATGCCCTCCCATATGTAGAGTGTTCTACGGAAGATAGTCGTGGGCAAACAGATGTATGTAAAGAAGCAGGTGTCACTAGCTACCCAACATGGGTATTTAGCAATGGAACACGACTTACAGGTGAAGTTCCATTTGCTGACCTTGCTGAGAACAGTGGGTGTGTAGCTCCAATACTCTAGAGTAAGCTATAAAACAAAGCAGTTTAGAATGTGCTGTGTTTCTACACACGCAGAATCAGTATCGTATGAATGCAATCACTTTTGAAATACTAAAAAAAGATACACAGAGTAAGGCGAGAGTTGGGATATTGCATACGCCTCATGGTGATATTAAAACCCCCGCGTTTGTCGCTGTGGGTACAAAAGGTACAGTAAAAGGTGTTACGATGCCCACATTGCACGATATCGGTTTGCAAACACTCATTGCAAATACCTACCACCTGCATCTTCAGCCAGGGAGTTCAGTGGTGAAGGCGGCTGGAGGGCTACATGCATTTATGGGATGGGATGGTCCACTCCTCACGGACTCAGGTGGCTTTCAGGTGTTTTCTCTCGGTGTTGGATTTGGAAAGACAGTGTCTAAAGTCACCCGTGAAGAACTAGATGCAGAATCAAAAATAGCAACCGTGTTTGACCAAGAGGTTGCATCACAGCACGGAAAGTTGGCTCAAATAGATGATGAAGGCGTGAGCTTCACGAGTCACCTTGATGGCTCACTACATCGTTTCACTCCTGAGCGTTCTGTTGAAATACAGCACGAGCTTGGTGCAGATATTTTTTTTACTTTTGATGAGTGTACTGCAGCGGAAGCTGACCACACATACCAACAAGAAGCGATGCATCGTACCCATCGGTGGGCGGTACGATCCCTACGTGCACACCGCCAGAACATAGAAGCAGGGGAACGTCAGGGCATATTCGGTATCGTACAAGGAGGGCGATTTGAGGATTTGCGAAGAGAAAGTGCCCGGACGCTTGCTGGTATGGAGTTTGATGGGTTTGGTATAGGGGGGAGCTACCAAAAGTTTGACCTAGATACCGCAGTGGGATGGGTGACTGATGAGCTACCAGAAGAAAAACCTCGACACCTCTTAGGGATAGGAGAGCCTGAAGATTTACTGAAGGGTGTGCAACAAGGAATTGATTTATTTGATTGTGTGCAACCGACGCGCCTCGCACGTACAGGTACGGTCTATGGCCCACAAGGAAAAAAGATGACACTTACCAAGGCCGAGTACGAGAGAGATTTTTCTCCTATTGATTCTTCGTGTAGATGTCCAGTATGTCACACGTATACTCGCGCATACTTGTCACACCTTTTTCGTGCTCATGAAATGCTTGGTGCCACACTAGGAAGCATACATAATCTCTACTTTTTAATTCAACTTGTGAAAGGAGAACGAGAACGCTTGCTTAATTTGTAAGGTGAACAATCGTGTATAAACGACGTCGGCGACTACGTCGAAGACGACGTCGATATAATTTGCTCTATACTTGTGTAGCGGATAAAACCAGTATACAGTATTCACTCTATGTCAATAAGTATGCACAATCAGAAATTGAAACTGAAACCTACGTTTTTACCCGCGGGGGACCAACCTGCGGCTATTGCCGCGCTTGTTGATGGCGTGAAGAAGGGTATGCAACACCAAGTTCTCTTTGGCGCTACGGGAACGGGAAAAACATTCACGATGGCAAATATCATAGAGAAAATACAGAAGCCAACGCTTGTGATAGCGCACAACAAAACACTCGCAGCACAACTTGCCCAGGAGTATCGAGAATTTTTTCCTGAAAACGCGGTTCATTTTTTTGTGTCGTACTACGACTACTACCAGCCAGAAGCGTATATGCCAGTGAGTGATACCTATATTGAAAAGGAAGCGATGATTAATGAGGAAATCGAACGGTTGCGACATGCCTCTACACAGGCGTTGTTGTCGCGTCGGGATGTGATTGTGGTAGCTTCCGTATCATGCATCTACGGTCTTGGAAGTCCCGAAGAGTATCAGAAAGTTAATCTCAAGTTAGAGGTGGGTGCTACGTTGACCCGTGCAGTATTGATACGAGAATTGGTACACATTCATTTTAGCCGTACGAATGCAGACCTTTTCCCTGGCTTGTTCAGGGCACGTGGAAACATGGTAGAAATCATGCCGACGAGTGAGCGAGTGATTTATAGAGTACTTTTTTCTGACAATACGATAGAGAGTATCACTGAGCTTGATCCTGTATCAAGAATGGTACGGAGGACACATCCAGCTTTTTTTCTCTTTCCTGCGAAACATTTTATTACGCCAGAACATGAACGAAAAAGAGCTATTGCTGACATTCAGGATGAGTTGCGAGACCGGTTGCAAACGCTTGAAAAACAAGGAAGCGTCTTAGAACATGAACGCTTAAAGCGGAGAACCAATCATGACCTTGCGCTCATCAAAGAAATTGGATACTGCAATGGTATAGAAAATTACTCACGACACTTTGATGGGCGTAAGGAAGGTGATCCAGCACACACGCTGTTGTCGTATTTTCCACACCTTCCTGATGGATCGCCTGATTTCCTTACTATCATAGATGAGTCGCATGTCACGGTGCCCCAGATAGGGGGCATGTATGCAGGAGATCGTTCGCGGAAAGAAACACTTATTGAGCACGGCTTTCGCCTGCCGTCTGCACTCGACAATAGACCGTTGCGGTTTGATGAGTTTACGGAACGCGTCGGGCAGGTGCTCTATACCTCAGCAACACCTGGTACGTACGAGCTTGAAGTAAGCAAAAAACAGGGGCAAATTGTTGAGCAGATTATCCGACCGACAGGCCTACTAGACCCTGAACTTATTGAACGACCTATTATCTCGAGTGGTACCTACAAAGGACAGGTGCAGGACTTTTTGAGTGAGGTCGTGCGTGTGGCAAAAAATGGGGAACGAGCACTGGTGACAACACTTACAAAAAAAATGGCAGAAGATTTGACAGAGTACATAAAAGAAAAGAAGATTAAGGCGGCGTACATCCACAGTGACATCAAAACTATGGAACGAATAGAAATACTCTCTCAGTTTCGACGGGGTGATTTTGATGTGCTGGTAGGAGTCAACTTGCTCAGGGAAGGACTTGATTTACCAGAGGTATCTTTGGTGGGTATTCTCGATGCTGACAAAGAAGGTTTTTTGCGCTCTGAAACTTCACTCATTCAGACTATCGGACGAGCTGCACGTAACGTGAACGGTCGCGTTATTTTGTACGCAGACAAAACAACTCGGTCCATGAAGGCCGCAATAGATGAGACAAATAGGAGGAGGGCAACGCAACAGGCGTATAACAAAAAACACAACATTACTCCACAAACAATTGTAAAAGCTATTAAAGATATTACTGAACAGATTCAATCTGAACATAAAAAAACAGTTGGTGCACTTTTGGAAATTGACAGTGATTTGTTCAAGAAAAATCCCAAAGCACTCATAAAAGAAAAAACACGACAAATGAATGAGGCTGTTAAGATTTTGGATTTTGAAACAGCTGCAATACTTCGAGACGAGTTACTTGAGTTAAAAAAGTTACAAGATAAAAAACCGAAAAAGAAATTTCAAGGATAAAAACAGGCTACTGAGAAGTAGTCTGTTTTTTTATACAAGTAACCTAATCGTTAAACATTGAAAACAGTATCGCTCACAATATATAGTACCGTTAATTACAAAATATACTTGACTTGTGCGTGGATAATTGCATGGTAAGATGATTAGAGCCTATCCTAATAACGGGTTCCCGAGTCGAAACAAGTTTTTTTGAAGACGAGACACCGAGTCGGAAGTCGAAATCTACTGTAGTACATTGAGACTGAGACGAGTGTGTCGCAGTCCAAAAAAACTTGCTGCAGACAGGTCCGCACACATTGTAATGTGTACGGACAGGGAGGTTATTAGGATAGGCTCTTAGTACCTAACCTGTGCCACCTTGCACAGGTATATGGCTTTTTATGGATCCCGTTAGAGACAACAGATCTAAAAATACGTTTTAAATAAAAGTAATTATGAATACATGGAATTATAAAAGAATTATTAGTTTAACCGACGGACACTTTGTGTCCTGTCTCTAACGGGATGGATGACATCATACACGTAAAGGGTGCACGCACTCACAATCTACAGAACATTTCTGTGACCATGCCTAGAAACAAACTGGTGGTTTTTACTGGTCTTTCTGGTTCTGGAAAATCATCACTCGCATTTGATACTATTTTTGCGGAAGGGCAGAGGAGGTATGTCGAATCACTCTCGGCATATGCTCGACAGTTTCTAAATCAAATGCGAAAGCCTGACGTTGATGAAATACTTGGTCTTTCTCCGGCTATTTCGATAGATCAAAAGTCCAGATCGAATAACCCTCGTTCCACCGTTGCGACCATTACCGAGGTGTATGACTACATGCGTATCCTCTACGCACGTGTTGGGACGGCATACTGCCCTAAGTGTGATACGCCGATACATAAGCTTTCAAACGAAGAGATGCAGAAAAGAGTGCTTGAGAGTGTTCTTATTTCAGGAGAAAAAAACAATAAAGAGGTAATGGGTATTTCTTACGATGATAGGAAGGTGCGTCTGTGGGCACCAGTCGTCGTAGGAAGAAAAGGTGAATACTACCAGCTCTTGTATGACCTGCTTGGGAAGGGGTACGAAAAAGTGAAAATAGATACCGTCGAATACTCATTACGGGAAAAGATTGTACTCAGCAAACAAAAGCGCCATGACATTAGTGTGTTGGTTGATGAGCTCTATGTCTCGGAGTTTACTGGTTCCAAGAAAGATGCACAGGAGCGTTTAGCAGAAGCTATCGAGCTTGCACTTCGAGAATCAGAAGGGCTTATAGAAATAGAAGCACCAGACGGCACACTACAGACGCTTTCCTCAAAATTTATTTGTCCAAAGGATGGGACCTCGTTTCCAGAAGTTGAACCAAGGCTTTTCTCATTTAACTCTCCGTACGGCGCGTGTCCAGAGTGTAATGGTTTGGGGACAATCGGTTTTTTCCATGATGACATCTGTCCTGTCTGTGAGGGGAAACGACTTCGTCCTGAGGCGCTCCATGTCTTTCTCGGTAAAGACAAAAAAACTAGGAAGACAATTGTAGACGTCACCTCTCTGTCTATACGTGACGCACAAACATTTATGAACACGCTCACGCTCACACCAAAAGAAAAAGAAATTGCGTCTGTAGTGCTTCGTGAGATACATGCGCGATTGCAGTTTATGCTCAACGTAGGCATCGATTATCTTACCCTTGATAGACGCGCAAACACACTCTCGGGTGGTGAGGCGCAGAGAATTCGCCTAGCGAGCCAGCTTGGATCAGGCTTGGTAGGAGCTCTCTATGTGCTGGATGAACCGACCATAGGACTGCACCAAAGAGACAATGATAAGCTCATTAAAACGTTGACTGCGCTACGTGATTTAGGTAATACGATTATTGTCGTGGAACACGACGAGGATACTATTTTCTCCGCAGACTATATCGTGGATATAGGGCCAGGGGCAGGCATACACGGGGGCAAGGTAGTGGTGTCTGGCTGGCTCGAAGATTTGCTCACCGCAAAAAAGAATGAGAGTGGTTCACGAACACTTGCCTACCTGCGTGGGGAAGAAGAGATAGAAGTTCCAGAAAAACGCCGTGAAGAAGAAGCTGGATGGCTTCGGATACGAAACGGCAATGCGTTCAACATAAAAGAAATGAATGTTGATATTCCACTCAGAAAACTTGTCGCCATTACGGGGGTGTCAGGTTCTGGCAAGTCTACATTGATGTACGAGCTATTGTTTAAAAACTTACGGGCACGACTCGAGAGACAGTTCCGTACTGCGAAGTTGTATAACATTTCAAGTTTGACTGGGACAGAGTACCTCTCCCGTGTGGTACTTATGGACCAGAGTCCTATTGGACGAACTCCACGGAGTAACCCCGCCACGTACACGGGAGTATGGACGCACGTTCGAGATTTATTTACCTCTACAGAAGAAGCACGAGCACGCGGGTGGAAGCCTGGGAGGTTCTCGTTTAACGTGTCGACAAGTAAGGGTGGTGGACGTTGTGAGGCATGTCAGGGAAATGGCACCATAGCGGTGGAAATGCACTTTTTGCCCACGGTGTATGTCACTTGTGACGTGTGTGACGGAAAGCGTTTTATGAAAGAGACCCTTGATGTTCGGTACAAAAAGAAAAATATTTATGATATTTTGCACATGAGTGTAGAGGATGGTTTGGAATTTTTTAAAGACATTCCGCAGATAAGCGATAGGCTTCAGACTCTGAGCGACGTCGGTCTTGAGTACCTCGAGCTTGGACAAGCGGCAAACACACTCTCGGGAGGTGAGGCACAACGTGTGAAGATTGCGAGTGAACTCTATCGACCACACACAGAAAAAACAATATATCTTCTGGATGAACCAACAATCGGTCTGCACTATGATGATGTCAAAAAACTTCTTGATGTACTAAATGCACTTATACAACGAGGTAATACCGTGGTACTCATAGAGCATAATCTTGACGTGATAAAGTCTGCGGACTGGATTATAGACATAGGACCTGAGGGTGGTGTAGGAGGCGGTACCATTGTAGCAAAGGGTACACCCGAGACGGTGGCACGAAGTAAAGATTCTCATACCAGTAAGTATCTCAAAAAGGTACTCTAATGGGACTTATGCAAACGGCGCATTTCATCGTTGCCCTGCACAAAATGTCTCTCGTAGTATTGTTCATACAACTTGTTCCATTTTGCTAGGGCGTCTCGAACTGCATCCGTTTGCATAAGTCCCATCCAATATCATGATATTAAATCATTCAAGCATACAAAAACTTCCTGATGCATCCGGAGTCTACTTTTTCCTAGGTCCAAAGCAGGAGGTGCTCTACGTCGGGAAAGCGACCTCTCTCAAAGACAGGGTGCGCAGTTACTTTGCGTCGACACTAGCTTCTGCCCGTGGTAATCAAATGGTTGCTATGGTAGAGCGGGCAGTACGCGTAGACTTTCGCCAGACAGATTCGGTACTTGAGGCTCTTATATTGGAAGCAAAATGTATCAAAGAGCTTAAACCGCCGTTTAACGTTCGCGATAAAGATGACAAGAGTTTTAACTTTCTCATCATCACGATACATGAGGCGTATCCACGGCTGTTGACCGTGCGGGGCAAGGAACTGCCAATGCGCTACAACGAGCTCGTGGCACGGAATACAGGAATAGGAAAAAAAGTTGAACCATTGGTCTATGGTCCCTTTCCACATGCGACGCAGTTTAAACAGGCGCTTAAAATAATCCGGAAGATTTTTCCGTACTATGATACGAAGCGTCCAGTAGATGAGCTCATGGCGAAGAATGACAGCAAACTCCGTTTTAATCAATCAATTGGTGTGTATCCGAACGCATCGATAACAAAAGAGATGTACAGGAGGAATATACGACATATTAAAACTATCTTTGACGGAAAGTTACAATCTGTGGTTGTAACACTAGAACGAGACATGCGACGGTTTGCAAAGCAAGAACAATTTGAGAATGCTCATATCGCAAAGAAGCAACTTTTTGCACTTCAACATATAGAAGATGTGTCACTCATCCGGAAGGAGCGAGGAGAAGGAGTTACCGATGCTATTCGCATAGAAGGGTACGACGTCGCGCACCTCGGGGGGAAAAACACGGTTGGGGTTATGGTGGCGGTAGTGGGTGGTGAGGCACAAAAGAAAGAGTACCGCACCTTTACTATCCGTACTGCTGTAGAGGGAAGCGATACCGGCGCACTCAAGGAGCTTCTAGAGAGAAGACTTGCACACCCAGAGTGGCAGTATCCGAGAATCATTGTGCTCGATGGCGGTATAGCACAGCTAAATACCGCAAAGAAAGTACTTGCTGAAGCAGGTGTCGCGATACCGCTCATAGCAGTGACGAAGGATGCACACCACAACCCTCGCTCGCTCCATGGACCTATTAAGATTCGGACGCTGTATCAAGGTGACATATTGCTCGCAAATGCAGAGGCACATAGGTTTTCACTCGCAGTCCACACAAAAAAGCGAGCTAAACATCTTCTTGGTTAAGCTTCTGCTATACTAGTGTACATGTACAAGATGCGTGTAGGGGTATTACGCGGTGGTCCATCTGCCGAATATGAAGTCTCACTCAAGACGGGACAATCGGTATTGCAAAATCTCTCAAAAGATCGGTATGAGGTCAAAGATATCCTTGTAGATAGGTCAGGACAGTGGCATATGCGCGGTATGCCTGTAGAGGCGACAAGAGTACTCGATCAAGTAGATGTCATGTTTAATGCACTTCATGGGAAGTATGGTGAGGATGGTGAGGTACAGCGTTTTCTGGATTCTCATGGGTGTCGCTATACAGGGAGCGGGTCCTTGTCTTCAGCTATTGCTATGAACAAAGCGCTTACCAAAGGATACTTGAAAGATGCACCATTTAAACACGCCCCGCATCGACTTTTGCATAAAGATGAAATGAGTAAGCAAAGTGTCATTATGCTTTTCCAAACGTTTCCATTACCTTGCATAGTTAAGCCCGTAAACGGTGGCTCGTCTGTAGCTACTGCTCTCGTGACCTCGTTTGATGAGTTGCTCTATGCTCTGACCATTGCCTTTACGCACACCGAGTATGTCCTCATTGAAAAGTACATTGTGGGCAGAGAAGCAACTGTTGCTGTAGCGGATGGATTTCGTGGGGAAGATCTGTATGCATTTCCTCCGATAGAAATAGTCACCACTGATTCAAGTCTTTTTGATTATAAAGAAAAGTGTGGAGGGAATGCGCGTGAGCTTTGTCCCGCACCATTCACTAGAGAAACGACCGACGCTCTCCTGCATGCCGCCAAGCATGTACACAAAACTCTTGGACTTCGTGACTATTCGCGGAGTGATTTTATCGTTGCACGAGACGGGGTGTACTTCCTCGAGGTGAATAGTCTCCCAGGGCTTACTCCCACCTCACTTCTCCCTAAGACCGTCGAGGCTGTGGGTGCGACGTTGCCGAGCTTCCTTGGGCATTTGGTGGAGCGTGCCTACGCCCGAAAATAATCTAGGACTTACGAAAACGGCGCACCACAAGAGTACTTCATTTTTCTAATTCTCCGCCAGCTGGCGGATCGTAAGAAAAATTGGTCGTACTTCATCGTTGCGCTACACAAAATACTCCTCACCGTACTATTCATACGACTCGTAGTATTTTGTTTGTGCGCCTCGAATTACACCAAAAGGGTATTTCCATTTTTATACTCCCTGCGGTCGTTAAAAATTAGGTCGCATCCGTTTGCGTAAGTCCTACACGTACATATTTTTTTATAAATAAACAAGGTCGACAAAAAACGTCGACCTTGGGTGTAAAAACAAATATCAAAAGCTCGTTATTTCCTTGGGTCGAAATGGGTATTTTGTTCCATACCGATACCCACCTCACTGGTCTGCTGGCTTATGGCGGTAGCCCCAGAGTACGAGCTTGCGGATCCGTCGTTAATGATTACAGTACTTGGGGCTGAATGTTCAGCTGCGTACTTTAGCGCGTTCGCTTGTCTTTTTGCCGCATTTTCCATTCCATTTGCATGGATGGCAGCTGAGCCGAGTTGTGCTCCAGCACCAACCAAAGACGGTATCATAGTGTCTACTCGATCAGCGTTCGCACTTGCCGATATAACTTTTACTCCAAGCGGTACGGACTGCGGTTGTCCGTTTTTGTCTGGTACTGTCTGGGTGCCACCAAAGAGGACAGTTGTTTTCTGTACACCGCCACCCTCCGCGTCCATTCCAGAACTCATAAATGAAACGCATGTCTCTCCTGGAGGACATACTTTGTCTGGGTCTAAACGCGCCACTTTTGTACGAGCTCCGCACGCAGACAACGTGACGAGAATTACCAGCATACTGAGTAGGTTAACTATTTTCATTTCTTCCCCTCCTTGTCTCTTTCTTGATAGTCTGTTTCTGAAATGCATTCCGTGGGATAAAATATGACGTTATTGTGATGGGAAACATCTCCAACTCCAAATCCGCTCCATGGCGAATTACCAATTCCACTCCGGATAGTGCTCGAACCTAGTAGCTGAAGAGGTGCCCCTTGAATACAGCCCACTGGTTTGAATTTTGTAGGTTCTGGTGGTGGTACTGGTTTTGGAGCTGTTGCCTGCGGAGGTGGTGGAAGTGGTTTAGGCTTCACTTCTTCGACTGGGTTATTACACCGTGGCAAAAACCACGGTATCGATTTTTTTTCATCAATAATGATGAATACCACCGACTCCGTTGGAGTTACGTTCCGCCAAGTCTTACTTTTACCATCAGGTATCATCTCGTATGTCTTGAGATTGCATGAGCCACAGGGCTCAATTCTGTAAGCACCTCTCTTGACGATAATATCGAGTTCGTTTTCGGAAAAGCCCGTTAAGGCTAGGCTAAGTCTGAAGAACTCAACTCTTCGAGGGTCTTGAGGAGCCATTTTTTTCATCTCCGTATACCTCTCCTGTACCATCGCTTTTGTCGCAGGGCGACTGTCGAGTGGCGCAAACGGCTGTTCATTTGTTGCTAGCACCCCAAGGGGTACAAGCAACAAAAAGATAAACATGTACATCCATGTGAACAAACTTTTCATCCCTTTCTCCTTCCTGTTTAATTTTTGATATTTGTTTGTAATGGTACACAAACTCCCTGAAAAAACAATAGCACAAATCTTATAAAAAAGCAAGTTTTTTTAATCGTTACACTTGACATTTACATATAAACATGATACCCTTCAAGAAGCATCGGGCTAAGCCCATTACTTATTTTCAAGAAGAAAATGGTAAAAACATTAGGCGAAAGCCTGATGTGTACATTAAAGGCTGGGCTCATATAGAGTCACAAGCAAAATATTTCAGAAATGGGGTAAAAAAATGAGAAAAAAGATGATTGGAGTAGTGCTGATGACCATCATGCTTGCGGTCCCGGTCGCATCAAGTTTTGCGACAGATTCGCAGCCGCAGCAACCGCCACAACAAACAATTGTCAACAAGGGTCAGTTCTTCGTGGACATCGGTGGTAGCAGTCAAGCCTGGGCAGAAGGCAAGAACACCTGGACAAAAGCTATGTCGGGTGGCCAGTATGATTTCAGGACTGGGATGGGTGACGCTACGAATGGACTGAACATTCAGTCAGTCGGAGGATACCTCTCGGAAGCTGAAGGGCCGAAATTTTCAGGTGCCGGCGGTTACACCAAAGGATTTGGTGAGTGGGTGTGGGGGAAGTCGTCTTTCACCGACCCCAACTACAGCAACAACAACTACGGCAACTAACCCCCTTCGTTCGGCATCATGAGGAAGGTTCAACCTTACTCATACACTTTTTGTCTTTTGTCAGCCACAGTGGTGTGGTTTGACACGTTGACCTAAGGGTTGACGGTCTGTTTTAAAGGGGCATCTTTCGGGATGCCTCTTTCTTTGTGTGTATACCTAATGGTATCGTATTAGCAATGCAAGAAAAAAAAGTCTTTCCAGATACGTTTCTGTGGGGCGCAGCTACATCTGCCTATCAAGTAGAAGGAGGAATTGAAAACAATGACTGGGCGAAGAGCGCTCGTGAAGGCAAAGTGCCTGTGTGTGGGAAGGCGTGCGACCACTACAATCGCTACGAGCAAGATTTTGATATTGCAAAGTCTCTCGGACACAACGCACATAGATTTTCTATAGAGTGGTCACGCATTGAGCCCGAGGAAGGGAAGTTTGATGATAGGGAAATAGAACATTACAGAAGTGTTTTGAGAGCGCTAAGAGAAAGAAATCTTGAGCCAAGTGTGACATTGTGGCATTGGACGATTCCTAGTTGGCTAGATGCGAAAGGTGGTATTGAGCACAAGGATTTTCCAGAAATATTTGCACGGTATTGTGCATATGTTGTTTCTCGCTTGTCAGACTTGGCTACACACTTCACAACACTGAATGAACCGTATTCGACAGTTATAAACGGGTGGGTACGCGGGACATTCCCTCCGTTTCAACGTTTTCCATTGATTGCATTGGCCCGAATACCAAATGATAAGGAATTGAGTAAGAACTCGACTACAGATTGGGGGGAAATAATTAAATTTTTTACACTTGCGAATGTTTTGGCGCGTGCACACAACACTGCGTATAGTGCGATTAAAGAGATTGCACCTCATATACATGTAACCGTAGTGTTTCAAGTGCATTATTTTAATGCTCACGGGAATCCCTTTTATAAACTTGTGGCAAAATTCCAGATGTGGAATATGACCCATAGGTATTTGAAAAAGATATATAAAAACTCAGACAGTATTGGTTTGAATTATTATTTTTACACTGACTTTGGTAGCAAAACGAACTATCCAAAGACAGATATGGGATGGGACTTGCGACCTGAAGGTATTTACGATGCCATAATGGAAGTACAACGATATAATAAACCTGTGTACGTCGAGGAGTGTGGTTGTGCAGACGCAAAAGATGCTTTTCGAGCGGACTATATTAGAAAAACAGTAGGTGGTATTGGTAAAGCAATAAAAAACGGTGCTGATGTTCGGGGTTTTATGTATTGGTCTTTGCTTGATAACTATGAATGGGCGCACGGTTTTGACAAACGGTTCGGTCTCGTAGAGGTAAACTACGACACCCTCGAGCGCACCATCCGCCCCTCCGCGTTCGTCTACCGTGACCTCATTCTTTCTCATTCCACCCAAAACATGAAGAAGGTTCAACCTTCTTCATTCTCTTCTGTTTAAAATCTTAAGAGTCGCTGTAATCAATACAGTCTTTTGAATCAACATGTGACAAAAGGTCATTTTTTTCAAGTACTGAACTGATGCTCTTTAAATATTTATTCTTATCTTCAAAAAGAGAAAAAATAAAATCTCGAGAAGTAACTGATGGGAAATTCTTAATTTCAACATAGTCAGGGAAGCTACTCCATTTATATTTTTTTAAATATTCTACACTCTCTTCTAGATTTAATAAGTTATTTTTTCCAAGAGGGTTAAGATGTATGTAATGCGTGATATATCTCAGCTGTTCATCACTTAAGATGTGTTTACTTTTATATCGACCCTGAAACAAGGAACCTGAACGTTCGTGTTTTTCATTGAACATCATGGTATACCCAGTACCTAACTTCTGCATAAATTTTGAAACTCCGTTGTCTACTTTTTGTTTGAGAAGTAGATGGTAATGATTTGGCATTAATACAAAAGCATATATATCGACCAACATGTCTCTTTTATATCTTTTAGGTTTACTAATGAAGAAGGTTGAACCTTCTTCATTAGTGGCAGTTTTATAATTGTTAGATCTTGTTATTGATAGAAAATCCCTCCTAATATTAGTAGAAGTGTTTTTCGAATCATTTAGAGTGTATAAGAAATGAATAAAATATCTATGCTCATCGTCATCATCAAAAGTAATTCGTTTATCAACACCACGATTATAAATGTGATAAATACCGTCTGTCTCAATCGGTTCGCGTTGCATAAGCAAAAATTAAATATAGAAAATATATTTATAGTATAAAGCTCTATGAAGAAGGTTCAACCTTCTTCATGTTAATATGTTTACAAATGTATTGGTTTTTTTCAGGTACAATATTAGTATGAGTCTTTGGCTTGCACTCGCTATTGTTGGGCAATTTTTAAATGCAATTGTTGCCCTATTTGACAAATACATAGTGACGTCAGAAACCGTCGTATTCCGTCCTTTTGTGTATGCATTCTACGTGAGTGTACTTTCTTCCGGTGCGATACTCATCTACTTTTTTAGTTGGTTGCCGATACCTATTGAAGGACTTTCTATGCCATCGTTTATTAACGTGAGTCCCCCAGACCTTATAGCGTTTTCATTTGCAATACTTGCAGGGTACACTTTTTTCTCAGCACTCATGTCGTTTTTTGATGCTTTGCGTCTGTCTGATGCATCTGACGTTGTACCAGTGACAGGTGGACTTACCGCTTTTTTCACGTTGCTTTTTTCATACATGTTTCTTGCAACACCTCTCCCCCGTGAGTTTGTAGGTGGTTTTTTCTTGTTGATGGTTGGAACAATTTTAATCTCTCAATTTCGATTTTCGTGGCGTGTCATGTTTTCGACCACCCATGCATCTCTCATGTTTGGATTGCATTACGTGGTGTTCAAATCTTTTGTTGAACTGACTAATTTTGACAATGCGTTCCTCTGGACAAGATTGGGTATTGTTTTTATTGCACTTTCTATGCTTCTTATTCCAGAATACTGGCACAAAATTACCGCGCGCACCTCACGTGCAAAAGGACGTGATGGGTTGTTGGTCTTTGGCAACAAAGTGCTCGCAGGTTTCGCAAGTATTATTATCCTTAAAGCTATTGAGTTTGGGGATGTTGCGCTCGTGCAGGCACTGGGTGGATTGCAATATCTTTTTTTGCTCATCATCAGTGTTATTTTTGGAAGTAAACTCAGTAGAGATTTTGGTGAGAATCTCACAACGCAAGATATGATACACAAAGCGATAGCTATTCCACTCATTGCATTTGGCTTTTTTCTTTTATTTATATAAGGTATGAAAATGCTCGCGTGGATTTTACTGCTTGTTTTCATAATTCTTGCTGGGGCAGGTCTTGTTTGGTACCTACTTACACATGAAGCATACCCCGAGGAAGTTCAGTATGGTGTTTCATTTAATACACTCTATGCTCGTGAACTCGGCCTAGAGTGGGAAGAGGTATATACCGCAATTTTAGATGACCTTCAGGTGCGTCACTTAAGGCTCGCTGCACACTGGACGATGGTTGCACCCGCAGAAGGAGAGTGGAATTTTTCTGAACTTGATACCCAAATACGACTTGCAGAGGAGCATGGCGCTGATGTGGTTTTTGCTGTAGGTAGGCGTCTTCCTCGTTGGCCAGAATGTCATGTACCTGTTTGGGCACAAGAGAAAACATGGGATGAACAAAAAGATCTTATACGAGAATATCTAGAACAAGTAGTTACTCGGTACAAAGACAGTTCTGCAATTGTGTATTGGCAGATTGAAAATGAACCATTCTTGACTGTGTTTGCAAAAGAACATTGTGGGGAACTAGACAGTGCCTTTCTTGATGAAGAAATAGCTTTTGTTCGTAAACTTGACCCATCACACCCAATACTTGTGACGGATAGTGGAAATTTGGGGATGTGGTATGGAGCATACAAACGAGGAGATAGTTTTGGTACGAGTGTCTACGTATACCTCTGGAATGAAGCTACAGGGCCCATTGAGTCAATACTCCCACCTGAGGCGTACATAGCTAAAAGGAAGTTGCTTGAAATCATTTTTGGAAAAAAGGAAGCTATGTTGATTGAACTTTCTGTTGAACCTTGGCTCAACGTGCCTGTGGTAGACGCAGATCTTGAAACCCAATTTTTACGTATGAGTATTGAAAAATTTGAGAAAATTATTGCATACGCAAAAGAAACACGTTTTGAAAAACAGTATCTTTGGGGAGCAGAATGGTGGTACTGGTTGAAAAAACACCAAAATCATCCAGAGTTTTGGGAAAAAGCACAAAAACTATATGGTGCGGAAACGAAAGATACCCCGGAAAATTCATAAGATAACATGGGTATAGATGGTATACTATAAATTATGGAAGAAATGCATGTTGAACAAACGAATAAAAAACGAGGGGCATGGCAGGTGGTGTATGCGCTTGTAGTATTAATCCCGTCTCTTTTTTTCTGGGGATTTTTACTTGTCCTTTTCATAGGTTTTTTAAGCATTCTATACAATGAAGATATGACCTGTAACATTGCAAGAATACCTATTCATGGTGTTCTCACCTCGACCGATAATGGAATAGGTGAATTACTTGGAATGGGAGTAATTGTAAGTGCGGACAGTGTTATTAAAAAAATTACCGATGCTGAAGATGATGAGAATGTTGTTGCAATTTTACTTGATGTTGATTCTCCCGGCGGGACACCACTCGCAGGAGATGAAATAATGTCTGCACTTTTGGATATACAAAAACCTGTTGTTGCAGTAGTAAGAGATAGAGGTACTAGTGCCGCGTACTGGGCTATTTCTGGAGCTGACTACATAGTCGCATCACCCGTCTCTGCGGTTGGCTCTATTGGTGTCACCATGTCCTACCTAGAAGTGGCAAGTTCTACAGAGCTTACGGGTTCACGATGGATTGATCTATCAAGTGGATTGTACAAAGATGCAGGAAATCCAGAACGAATCTTGACTGAGCAAGAAAAAGAATATTTCCAATCACAAGTAGATAGTGCGCATGCGTACATGATTGATCGTATTTCAACTTCACGTACGAGACTTCAAAAAGAAGAACTGACCGCACTAGCTGATGGGCGCGCTTATTTTGGTGAAGAAGCGCTTCGGTTGAAACTCATCGATGTGCTTGGAGGTTTTAGTGAGGCAATCACGTACCTGCAAGAAACACTTACAATGAACGAAGAGGATGTGGTACTTTGTGAGGCACAGGGTAGTGGCTTAGGAGACCTTCTCTATTAGCACCTTTGTAAAAGGATGTATTCGTTTATTACTTACGAAACTAGGTAGCTTCTGGTAGGTCCAACTACTGGGAAGTATGTTTTACGAAAATAGTAAAACTATTTTGAGATACGTGAAGTTTTCGCAAGACCCGACTCAAGGTATACTGCCACAATGATTCGTTTTGGTATTGTTGCATTACTTATTGTTGTTCCTCTATGGGCTCCATGGATGGATACAAAAGGAGTAGAAAACATAACAAAAGAAGTATTTGAAGCTTTTGGTCCTGTAGCCTCAAGTTGCTACGACAGCGAAGGAAATCTACTCCATGAAGGTGTTGAGGTGAGTTGGTATCCACTTGGACGCTTGGTACATACTTGCGCAGGAGACTATGTTGTTTGGGTATGGGGTGCGATTAAAGAGCAGGGTGGAGTATATAAACGCTCTAATGAGCTACAGGCTGTACAGTCAAAAGCGATTACTTGTACGGACGTGATTGAACGACAAGAACAACGCCTAGCAAGCACTACGGACAGTGCGCTCAGTGTGTATACCGGTACCTATGCTACAGAGCCGGACTTTGCTATTTTCAAGGAGGCAAGTGAACATAAAAGAACTCTCTCTGAGGCGCTCAAACGCGGGCCGACATTTGCTGGAAGATTTACTGTCGCTGAGTGGGGTTGTGGTTCTAACTGTCAACAGCATGCAGTCATGGATGTGGAGAGTGGGCTCGTTGTGGCGTATGGCCCTCAAACAGAATATGGCGTGAAATACTCACTAGATAGTACACTCTTGATAACTAATCCAAAAGATGGATTACCACCGCTTCCTGATTCTGATTACGAAACCGAAAACTTTGCTCTTAGTATTGCTCGGGTACCTCGTGAGTACTACAGGCTTACGACCGACGCGCTCTCGGGTAGTCAGTACCTTGTGCGACTCTGCGTAGAAAGTTCTGCGACAGGATATATAGAACTCGAAGATGATCGTTTGGGTTTGGTAGATGAAGAATAATAATGTCTGACGAAAAAAATACAAAAATAGTTAATTTTCTTTTTGAGGCTGGCACTATGCGCAAACTTGCTCGTGTGCATCGGCAGACTTTATTGACCGATGATATGTCAGATAACATTGCCTCACATTCATATCGTGTTGCTCTCATTGCGTGGATACTTGCGCAGGAAGAGGGAGCTGACCCGTACAAAACGGTAATGATGGCTCTTTTCCACGATTTAGGTGAGACACGGAGCAATGACCATAACTGGATACACAAGAGGTATGTGACGGTACATACGCAAGAGATAATAAAAGATCAGATGGAGGCAGTGCCGTACCCCTTAATGAAATCTCTTCAGGAAGAGTATGAAAAAAGGGAAAGTAAAGAAGCACGAATTACAAAAGATGCAGATTTACTTGAACAAGCACTTCTGTTGCGTGAGTATGAGTGGCAAGGTAACAAAGAAGCCAGTATATGGTTACGAGGTAAGGATGGAAAAGGAAACGCCCAAATCAACTTACTGCAATTTAAATCATCAAAGAAAATAAGTGAAGCTATTTACTCTCAAAGTCCTTCTGATTGGTGGAATGGTCTATGGACGAGTCTCAATCGCACGGAATAATATTTGCGAAAAAACCTAAGGTTGATTCGCGGGGGCAATATTACAAGCATCTGGTGCCCATAAGCCTTGCTCTTTTTCAAGTGCCTCAGTCTCCGCAGACATGTAGGAGACTTGTCGTTCGTATGCTGAGTGGTAGGTAAATTCCTGTGCGTATCCGTCCGCAAGCATTTGTTTTCCCAAATCTGTACCATCTGGCATTTCTACGTAGGCAAGCAGTCTTCCGTAGCTATCGTACATACCCTGTGACTCATCAAAGTACAGTGTTACGAGTCCAGTGCGGGCAAGCTCTTGAAGGTGTGTGGTGGATTCTTGCGCATAGCACTGTGGTCCCCCGGGGTCGTTTGGTTCGGGTGCGTCTATACCAATAAGTCGAACATACTCGGTGGCGTTCTCAAACCCGACAATAATGGTGTCACCGTCAACGATGCGCATAAGTGGGTACGAGATTCCACTTTCATGAACCTTCTTCTCGATAGTAACGGATTCACTTTTTTCAGATACTTCATCCTCTGGAGCTAGTGCAACATTCCGTCCTAAAAGTTCATAGACCAACACTACGTTAAGTATCACGGAAATAATAAGAATACCTTGTCCTATTTTGTTCATATATAGACTGTACCATATTTATAATAGCGGTAGTGGTATTTCTCAATACCCATGGTGTTGACAGGATGTATTTTTGTCACAGTAAGAGTCTATCCACAGGCAAAAAAGTTGACGGTGAACGAATGTTCACCTAGACTACGTATATACAAATAACACGTGGGATATGAGTAAAACAACATTATTTCAAAAAATACATTCAGAATTAGATAAGCTAAACGACCGCATAGATACTAAAATTATCAAAGGTCTTCAGTATGAAAAAGAAGCACGTCGTCACAGAGAGCTTCTTGCGACACTGCAGTATCTTCGTGAAGATGTTGTGTCTCCTGTACAGAAGCCACGACGCCGATCGCACATTGGCAAGAGCCCTGTACGGCAAAGTCTTAATCGCGGAGTGATGGCGAGACTGTTTACATGGAAGTTTGCTTTTTAAGTAGTAGGTATGGACTGCTGTAACACGAATTATAGGATAGGGCTTACGCAAACGGATGCAGTTCTAGGAAAACGAACAAAGAGGAGTGAGTCCCGTCACGGCGGGATGAACGACATTTTGTGAAGTTTGACACATAAATGCGCCGTTTACGTAAGTCTCAAAATACATATGGAACAATACACAACGATACTTAGAACATTTTTTCAGAAGCATAAACGCATGCCTGGCTATAGTGAAATGTGTACACTCTTTGGTTTTGCTTCCAAAAATGCTGTTGCCAAGGTGGTAGAGAAACTTGTTGATGCTGGTGTGGTAGAAAGAGATTCACGAGGGAAATTGGTGCCTGTTGCACTTACAGAGACAGTGCCGTTGCTTGGACTCATAGAAGCGGGGTTTCCTTCACCAGCAGAAGAGATGGCACTCGATAGAATTTCGGTGGATGAGCTTTTGTTGGGAAAAAGAGAAAAAATGTATCTTCTGCGGGTGAAGGGTCTTTCTATGGTGGATGCGGGTATTTACGAAGGTGACCTTTTGCTTGTGGAGCGTACAAGTCAAGCAAAAGTGGGTGATATTGTCGTCGCCAACCTTGACGGTGATTGGACAGTTAAATACTTACGAGAGAAGAAAGGTAAAAAGTATCTAGAAGCAGCGAATGAAGACTATCCCGACTTGTGGCCTCAGTTTTCTCTCGAAATAGGTGGCGTGGTTAGGAGTGTGATACGTACGTATGGAGCATAATACACGACTTACGAAAACGGGTGAATTTCATCCTGTCTGCGCAGGCAGGCGTTGCCCGTCAAAAATGTCTCTTGTAGTATTGTTAATACAACTCATTCCATTTTGCTTGGACGCCTCCACCTTCGTTCCTCCGAGAGCTACGGCGGACAAGTCGAACTGCACCCGTTTGCGTAAATCCTCCTATATTATGAATCCCAATAACTTCACCGTAGCTTAACGCTGGTTTGATAAAATTTTGCAGAAGAAAGAATTGTGGTGAAGTCACGCAGTATCATTAAAAAGTTTATAAATATATTATTTAATTTCTATTCCAAAGCATTTGTATGAAATCAGTACCTTTCATTAGAGATAAGGAGCATATATCGAAGAAAATGCTCACCCAACACACCGCATGTAGTGTGTGCGGAAGTTTGTCAAAAGAGTTTGATGAAAGAGAGGGTCTTTTTGAGGAGTACACAAACCCTCTTTCTTTAGATGCACTCTTTGTGCACAATCCTGCATCAACATTTTTTATCGAAGTAGAAGGTAATAAAGAAAATTTTGATATAGGGGAAAATACATTTTTAGGCATACATGCTGGGGATGTGCTTACTATAGACAGGGCTTTGACGCCAACCCTTGGACGACTTGTCTTGGCTGTTCGTGATGGTGCGTTTGCGCTGTGTCGTTTTACAGAACATGAGGGTCAAAAATTTTTGATCTGCGGTAGTGAATCAAGTACAGCTCTTGTGCTTGAGGATGGTGGAGAAGTGAGTATTTGGGGGGTGGTATCAGCTGTAAGTAGAAGAATGTAATAGAACTCATACAATCGGCGTACCGCAAGAGCGTTCCCATTTTTATACCCACAGGGCACAAGAACCATGCGCACGCGCAGGTACTCCCTGCGTTCGTTAAAAATTAGGTTGCATTTCGTCGTCAAACTTCACAAAATGTCGTCTATCCCGCCTGTGGCGGGATGCGCTCCATTTTGTTCGTTTTCCTCCTCCTCCGCTCCTCCGGGAGCTACGGAGGACAAGTCGAACTGTATCCGTTTGCGTAATCCTGTGATAGGTATAATACATGACTGAATATATTTTTTTGATAGACTGCGATAACTTCTTTGTTTCGTGTGAGCGATTGTTTCGTCCTGACCTTGCACACCACCCAGTTGCGGTACTTTCTAGTAATGATGGATGCATTGTTTCTCGTTCTCTTGAGGTAAAAAAGCTCGGTATTAAAATGGGTGAGCCATACTTTAAGATTAAAGTGCTCTGTGAACAACATAAGGTCGCATTGTTTTCTTCAAACTTTGAACTGTATAGAGATATTTCTAATCGTGTAATGAGTGTCTTACGTCGCTTCTCTGATGTTGTGGAGGTGTATTCAATTGATGAAGCATTTTTAGCACTTTCTGTTTCTGAGGATATAGAGGCTTTTCTTTTACGTAAAGCTAATGATATACGAGCAACTGTTTTGCAAGAAGTGGGTGTCCCTGTGTCTGTAGGTATAGCAAAGACAAAAACACTTGCAAAAGTCGCGGCACATTTCGCAAAACCGCAGTACATGGGTAATGGAAGCAATGTTCTTATAAAAAACTCAAACATTCAAAAAGCGTTACAAGATATTGCCGTGGGTGATGTGTGGGGTATTGGGAGGGCGTATGCACAAAAGCTTGCACGAAAGGGAATTGTCTCTGCCCTCGATTTGTGCAACAAAGATGATGCGTGGATACGGAAAGAAACAAACGTTGTAGGTTTGCGTACAGTGTCAGAACTTCGAGGGGTTTGCTGTTTCCATTTAGGAGAGGATGAAGTGTTGCGCAAGTCACTCCTTAGCTCGCAGTCTTTTAGCAGAAGGGTAACTTCGCTACGTAATCTGGAGACGGCAGTAGCAGGGCATGCACGCACCATAGCAGGAATACTGCGAAGTGAGTCTGCCGTAGCAAAGGAAGTTAGTGTCTTTATATATTCACCAGAAGGGAATGGCAAAAAAAGTAAGTCCGTCGATGTGGAAATATTACTTACCTATACAAATGATACGTTTCTCATAGTGGCGACAGCGCTTGATATTCTGAAGCGAATATATCGTCCTAACGTTGCCTATAAGAAAGCTGGGGTACTGGTGCGAAATATTGTACCCGATGGAGCACAGCCACGAGAAACGCTCTTCGGAGAGCCTACCAATACGAACAGTGTGCTCATGCATGTGCTTGATGACATACGGCAGACACACGGAGACATTGTACAGTTGGGAGTAGAAATGCAGAGTGATACGTGGCGCGCTCGGCGAGAGTATCTTTCGCCACGGCGTACTACACGGTGGGGTGAGGCGTTGAGTGTAAATATTCAATAATGTGCAATGGAACTACGAATAAATGTAAATTCTATTACACAAAGTCACAATGGATAGCTTAATTTAAAAGGTTTGACTACAGAATAGGTTGCTGTAATATATATACATCACCAATGGAAAGTCAGCCCTGTAAGGTTTCGTCCTTACGGGGCCCTTTCTTTATATACGCAAGCTTACTCTCAAGGTCATTCATAAATCGCAGATATTTGCGGAAAATATCCCATTTTAAAAGTGCGGAGAAACGTTTACGATTTGGTATGAGAAGTATTCCAAGTTTATTCTCTTCATGTAAATGCTTTGCAAGACAATAAAAATCACCATCTCCAGAGACGATAATTGCTTTGTTAAAATTTAAAAACTCCTTCATAACCTGAAGGACAAGTTCAGCATCACAGTTGCCTTTGGTGGTCCCATCCTTGTACTCTAAAGTTGGTTTAAATATACAAATAAAGCCTGCTTCTTGAAGTCGGGTATACAAATCTTGATTTTTACTAACGTAACCAAGAAAAAGAAATGCTTTTGAAACACCGTACTTTTCCTTCAAATATATACGAAAACGGCACCAGTCAATTCGCCACCCAAGCTGACGAATGCTTAAATTCACATTTTGACTATCAATAAATGCATAATTGTTCTGCCCAATCATTTGTTGTATTGTACCATTCGTACAGACTCCATTATAAGAAATATTTGATAAAAGTTAATATTGTAGACTTATTCAAACCACCTCTCTCCACGGCGTACGACACGATTGGATGTTAAATAAACTTACGACCTATAGTATATAAATAATTACTACTATAAAGTAATAATTAAATATAATGGAAGGATTGTCAGAGGAAATTCTATGATAGGATAATTTTATATACAATATTGTACGTAAAGTAGAGTAGCAAAAAAGATTTGAATCAGATAAATATTCTATAAAAATATGAAATTTTACCACGGTTCGCCAAATGCATATTTATCATCACTTAAAAGAATGCAAGCAGAGGCAAGTGAAAGTGTAGAAGTGCCTGAGGATGAGTTAAAGTATGGGAATATATTTAACGCCACATTACGAGTATGCATTGGCAATGGCTGTTAGAACACATGGTCTAACATTTATTAATGATGATAAAACTATTGAGTTCGAAAATCCTGAATTGTTTAACCCTAATGAGTCCGTGTTTGTGTATGAGGTTGAAGTGTCTGAAAAATATGCACGACAAATAGATAATAATCAATTTGTAGTTGAAGGTCTTGAGGAGATAACACCAACACATAAGTATACACACAAGGCAGGTGAAATTGAACAATATTATGAGCTTAAAAACTGGAAGAAAAAGAATATCAATGAGTCTAATTCTTAATTTAAGTTTAGATAATTTACTCAATAGAAGAATCTAGACTATGAATAATGAAGTACGAATAGAAGAATCGTGGAAAATAGCTCTCCAAGAGCGGTTTGAAAGTCCTGAGTGGAGAACACTTTCTGAATTTGTGAAAAGTGAATACAAGGTAGCGAAAGTCTACCCACCTCCGAAATATATTTTTAATGCGTTTGATTTGTGTCCGTTTGTGAAGGTGAAAGTTGTAATACTAGGGCAAGACCCGTACCACGGTACGGCACAAGCACACGGCCTCTGCTTTTCGGTACCTGAGGGTGTCACCGTGCCACCGTCACTTCAAAATATCTACAAAGAACTACACGCAGACTTAGGTATTTCCATACCAACTACGGGCAATCTAGAGAAGTGGGCAGAGCAAGGTGTACTACTTCTCAATGCCACGCTCACGGTGCGCGCAGGGCAACCTGGTAGTCATCAGAACAAAGGCTGGGAAGAGTTTACTAATTCAGTGATACGAAAGATAAGTAACGAAAAAGAACATGTCGTCTTCATGCTCTGGGGTAACTATGCAAAGGCCAAGAGGGAACTAATAGATGCAAAAAAACACCTTGTGCTTGAAGCCACACACCCTTCACCCTTCAGTGCGTACAATGGTTTCTTTGGGTGCAAGCATTTTAGTCGCGCGAATGAGTACTTGCGTGCGAATGGTAAAAAAATAATTGCATGGTAAAACCCTTCGTTCAGAACGAAGGGTTTTAATACCACCCAAATGTGCTCAAATAAGATTGACAAGGAAGAGCACAAAGAACACTACAGAAGTCCAAAAATTCAGACTTTTCTCCCACTCCTTCATACTCAGGTCGCCATGAGCCTTTCTGTACTCCCGTTTCGGATTTTTATACCGAAGCCTCTTTCGTGTTATATGAGAAATAGGATAAATGAAAGTGGGATCAGTTTTTAGGAACCGCGGGTCAGTGTGTGTGTAGATGTCTGGAACTACTCCAGCGAACAGTGCGCATATAAGGAAAACAAATCCAAAAACTTTCATTTCTCCAGCAGGAAAAAACATACTCCAGAGAAGTCCTGCAATTAACCAAGTGAATAGAGAATGCGACACCTCCTTGAGAAACATGGTGATTGGACCTTCTTGCGTCATGGGTTGGATTTTCTTTACGTACTTGTCCCAGAAAAATTCAGGAACCATTACCATGTCAGGGGCTATAGCTCCGAGCATCCCAGCTACGAGAGCATACAGCCAAACTGTTTCATTTTCGACTTGCACAACATGGAATGTAACCATGGCTTGTGTAAGTGTAACTCCTACAACTGCATGCGTCGGGAATGTTTGTGCCATAGGGCACCTCCTTGGTCTTTTATTAGAAAATAACTAGTAAATACTAGATAATATTATACCATTAAATACGCTAATATGCAACATATTCATTTGACATATTGAAACCAAGGGTTATAATAACCACCATGAAAAAAGGGGCTGAAAATGAGGAGATTTCAATAGATATTGACTCTGGGAATGAGATAGTTCTCGAGGAGGGAGAAGTGAGTAATTCTGCTCTAAAGGCGAAGTTGAAAGAGCTTAGGAAAGAGTTACTCGCGACACAAAAAGAACGTGATGAAAACCTGGCGGGTTGGCAACGCGCAAAGGCTGATCTTGTTAACTACAGAAAGAATGTCAACGAGGATGCTGTGCGCGACAAGCGTCGAGCAAAAGCATCTGTCCTTGCATCTGTCATACCTGTCGTTGATAGTTTCGCATCTGCTATGCAAGACGTCTCATGGAAAGAAGTGGATGAGAATTGGCGAAATGGAGTCGAGCGTATTGCGGGGCAATTGAGCCAAGCACTCACCAGTCTCGGATGTACAGAATTTGGCGACGTCGGAGAACCTTTCAACCCTTTAATTCATGAATGTATGAGTATTGTGCCAACGCGTGTGGAAAAAGAAGATCACACTATTGCACAAGTACTTCAAAAAGGGTATATGATTGAGCAGGAACTTGTGCGCCCGGCAAAAGTAGTCGTGGCACAGATTCAAGAAAAGGAATAATATTATTTCTCTTTCATTATTTTTTAAAGACTTTATTAGAAGTAACCATCACGAAGTATGTCTAAAATTTTAGGAATTGACCTTGGTACCACGAACTCTGCTATGGCTGTTATTGAGGGAGGTGAACCAAAAATAATTGAGAATGAAGAAGGGAATCGCACCACGCCTTCTGTCGTGTCTATTTCAAAAACGAAGGAACGTGCGGTAGGTGTGGTGGCAAAGCGACAAGCTGTTACCAATCCGGAAAACACTATATATGGTATCAAGCGATTCATCGGACACTCATATGACGAGGAAGCTGTTCAGAAAGACAAGGAAATAGTCGCCTATAAAGTAAATAAAGCGGACAACGGCGGTGTACTCATAAAGATGGGTGAAAAAGACTATCGACCTGAGGAGATAAGTGCGATGATTCTTCAGAAGCTGAAGGCGGATGCTGAGCGAAAGCTCGGTGAGAAAATCACCCAAGCGGTGATTACGGTTCCTGCATACTTTAACGATTCACAGAGACAAGCTACCAAAGACGCAGGAAAGATAGCAGGCCTAGAAGTCCTACGTATCATCAACGAGCCTACAGCGGCGGCTCTGGCATATGGATTCAACAAGAAAAAAGACGAACAAATAGTGGTCTTTGACTTCGGTGGTGGTACGTTTGACGTGTCTGTACTTGAAGTAGGAGATGACGTTATTGAGGTAAAGAGTACCGATGGTGATGCGCACATGGGTGGTCGAGATATCGACCAAAAAATAGTGCGTTGGATTGCCGAGGAATTTAAGAAAGAATCGGGTATCGATGTTACGAAAGACCCACTCGCTCTACAAAGGCTTGATGAGGCCGCAGAAAAGGCAAAGATGGAACTATCTACTGTTATGGATACCGAAATCAACATCCCGTTCATCACCTCTGACGCAAACGGACCAAAGCATTTGTTACTTAAATTGAATCGTACCAAGCTCGAAGAACTTGCAGATGAGTTCATTCAGCGTTCTATCGCTATTACGAAACGAGCCATAGAAGCATCTCCGTTTAAGAAGGAAGAGATTGATGAGATTATTCTCGTAGGAGGACAGACCCGCATGCCTGCCATCGTAAAAGTGGTAAAAGAATTGTTTGGAAAAGAGCCTAACAAAACCATCAACCCGGATGAGGTGGTGGCGAACGGCGCGGCTATACAAGCAGGTATCCTACAGGGTGATGTAAAGGATGTTCTCCTTCTTGATGTTATTCCACTCTCCCTTGGTATTGAGACTATGGGAGGTGTATCGACAAAGCTTATAGAGCGCAACACGACCATCCCTACACAGAGAAGTCAAACCTTTTCCACCGCGGCTGATAACCAAACACAGGTAGAAATTCACATCACGCAGGGTGAGCGCGCAATGGCAGCAGACAACAAATCACTCGGACGATTTATTCTTGACAGCATTCCACCTGCACCGAGAGGTATGCCTCAGATTGAGGTAAGCTTTGATGTAGATGCGAACGGAATCTTGAAAGTGACCGCTAAGGATAAAGCTTCAAATAAAGAACAGTCGATAAAAATAGAAGCGAGTTCAGGACTCTCTGAAAGTGATATTAAGAGTATGCAAGGCGATGCTGAGACTCATGAAAAGGAAGATAAAGAAAAACGTGAATTTATTGAGACCAAAAACATTGCAGAGCAACTTATATATACCTCAGAGAAGTCGCTCAAGGAGTATGGAGATAAAGTCGGCGAGGATTTGAAAAAAGAAGTTCAAGAAAAAATTGATGCGTTGAAAAAAACAAACGAGGGTACGGATCGTCAGGCTATACGAAATGCTTCCGACGCGCTTTCGACATCGGTATCTAAAATTGGTGAGGCTATAAGTAAACAAGGCGATGCTTCAAAAGATACTACGGAGAAAAAGGATGATGATTCCAACAAAGAAGATAAGGGTACGGTACGCGATGCTGAAACAGAATAATATAGGACATACGCAAATGGCGCATTTCGTTGTCAAACTTCACAAAATGTCGTTCATCCCGCCGTGGCGGGACTCACTCCTTTTTGTTCGTTTTCCTAGAACTGCACTCGTTTGCGTAAGTCCTAAACATACAGATAAAAATCATAGATATGAGCAATAAAGATTACTACAGCATTCTTGGTGTTGATAAAAGTGCTTCCAAGGAAGAGATAAAAAAGGCTTTTCGAGGCCTTGCTCATAAGTACCATCCGGATAAAAAAGGTGGCGATGAGAAACGTTTCAAAGAGATAGGTGAGGCGTACAGTGTCTTGGGTGACGACAAAAAACGCGCAGAGTACGATGCTTACGGCAGGACGTTTAACGGTGCTGGAGGTGGACAAGGTGCAGGTGGCTTTGACTTTTCCGGTTTTACACAAGGCTTTGGCGGAGGAGGTCAGCATGTTGAGTTTGACTTTGGAGATATTTTCGGAGACATTTTCGGTGGTGGGGGGCGTAGTGCGGAGCGGAAAAGGGGAAGGGATATCTCAATTGATATTGAACTGACGTTTAAAGAGTCTGTCTTTGGTGTGGAACGTCGCGTACTTCTCATGAAGACTGGTACCTGTGAAGTGTGTAAAGGGTCTGGAGCCAAGGTAGGGACTGATACAGTTACCTGTGAAAGATGTAATGGTGCAGGAAAGGTCCATGAGACAAAGCAAACCATGTTTGGTGCTTTCTCTTCGACACGTGAATGCGAAGTGTGTTTTGGAAAAGGTTTTATTCCAAAAGAAAAGTGTCCTACCTGTAAAGGTGCGGGAGTGATGCGCCGAGAAGAAGAGATGACTATTGCAGTTCCTTCAGGAATTAACAATGGAGAGATGATACGTATGACGGGCGGAGGAGAAGCTGTATCGGGGGGTGTGCCTGGTGACCTCTATGTGAAAATCCATGTCAAGCAAGACCATCGTTTCAAAAAGGAAGGGTATGATATCGTTATGCCACTCTCTATCAAGCTCACTGATACTCTTCTCGGAAGTTCACAGAAAATTGAAACGAGGGGGGACCTGTACGTTAAAATAGAAATCCAAGTACCAAATAAGCTTTCACGTTCTGCAAAAAAAGCTGCAGAAATGTTGCGAGACGAAGGTATTTAAAACCAATGTTCAGTGAGACGACAGGCTCAGTAGTTAGTTCGCTCAGCAATATATCTGCCGATATTTTTGGTGTGTTGGGTGTGATAATTTTACTTGTCGCACTTGGTCTCACGTATGGTAAGAAAACACTTCTTGTAGTGCTTCTGTCTTTGTATCCGACTGCGCTCGTGACTCATTTTTTCCCATTTTACGGAGGTATACCTTTCGTGACTGGTACCATACCACTGAAGTTTGAGCCCTTGATGCTTTTTATACTTGCCCTTGTTGGGAGTATTTTTACGATAAAGAATTACATAGATACTTCGTACCAGATCCATTCATTTTGGCGTTTTGTTGAAATAATTTCACTTTCTGTGACTGCGTCCGGTTTAGGAATTGCTCTCCTATATCATATTGTTGAGATTGATAATTTCTATAATTTCAGTACTATACTTAATAGTCTTTTTGAGTCATCGACTGCCCTGTGGTTGTGGCTCATTGCACCTCTTGCAAGTATTTCTTTGTTTGTGCGGCGTTAGGTATTTAAAATATAGTTAAAAAACTCTAGAATGATAGATTCTTGTTTTCGTAGCCAAAAACTTTTTACATGACTGAAAAAATAGTTACAATTTCTATTTTTAGAATACATTCAAAAAGAATTGGAATTGTTAGGACATTATTGGGAGCCTTGCTCATGTATACCACTATTCCTTTTTTTATTTTTGTACATATGAGTATTACGATTTTTTTTTACAAAGGTATCTTGCGTCCACTCCTAGGTTTACCACCACTCTACACAAAAAACTATATCATCTTTGATAGGTTTGCTATTCGTGATCTACACTGGATTGATAGATTAAATTGTCAATTTTGTGAGTATGCTAATGGTCTTACTGTACTGATGAATGCAGAACTTGAACAAGTTGTACAGTTAAAAAAAGTTTCATTGATAAAAAGTGTGTTAATTGGCGTGTACCTTATTCCACAAACTGTGTTTTTTTTCATTGGTTTGCTCCTGACCTCCATTCCAACAGCTGTATTAATAAAACTACTGGGCTTACATAGAGCATCTTACATGCGCATTCATAAGTGCTTAATCGATGACTCCTACGCTGGTCATTTTTCAACCCCATTTATTTCGTTTATTAGATTTTATAAAGTTTCTGCCGAAACAATTGCATATAATTTAGAACAGATAGAATCTTCTTGGTGTCCAATAAAACATTTAGAAATGAGTAATAGAGTACACCCTGTTCATCATGGTAATTTTTATGCACGTAATGACTTGAATTCTGCAAAAAGAAAATTGGCAGAAGTGGGAAGTGTTTCAAGTAAACTACCAAAGTTCTAACTTTGATACGTATGAAAGAGGAAAAAGAATTATATAAAAAACCAATGTTTATTTTTGAAATACCAGTCCTTATTATTCGTGGAATACTTTGGTTTCCTGCGTTATTTCTTGTACATTTTTTTCTAAGGATGGAAGTGAAGGGAAAAGAAAATTTACGAGACATTCCAAATGGAAGAGTATTGTTTGCTGCAAATCACTCAAGTGAAATTGACCCTTATGCTTTTCAATATTCACTTTCTTTTCCTTCAAAATTTGTTCCCCTATATTTTGTTTCTTTGACCGCTAAACATTATCCTGTGAGTAAATTTGGTTTTAGGTCATTTATATATGGTGGGTTATTTTTTCAGCTTATGGGAGCTTACCCTGTATACAAAGGTTTGCGAGATTATGAGACTGCGTTTGTAAATCATATACGTATTCTTGAAAAAAATCACTCTGTATTAATTTTTCCAGAAGGTGGTATGCAGAAAGGTCAAATAGGTGAAGCGCGACCTGGGTTTATTTATCTAGCCAAAAGAACAAAGGCAATTATTGTACCTGTGAGAATAGCAGGTACTTCAAATTTAAATCTTAAATCAATTTTTTCATTTCAAAGAAAAATTACTATTATATTTGGTAAACCTATTTCGCATACGGAATTACGTGGTGAGATGGAAGAGCTTTCTGAATATGAATTAAAAATGTATGCACAAGAGATCATGAAGAATGTTAGAAATCTATAGAAGGTGAAAAGATGTTTAATACATTTCTATTCGTAGAGTAAAATATAAATAATAAAACTGTTTTACAACAGGTACATATGTCAAATAAACATACTATTCATAATAAAACTGATAAAGCGAAACATGAGTATGATTTTGCTTTTCTTGTCCATCCAAGAAATATCCAAGATATATATAAAAAATTCCCCTTTTTTAAAATTATTCCTGTTGTTTTGTTCATGTTTTTCTTTAAAAATATTTCTCCAGTAATTTTAGCAACGGTACGAGGGGCTGTTGATGAAAATGGAAAAAAAATAAAAGGGGTCATAATTAGTCTTCCGATTACTGCGGAACAAATGTTGCGTGATAGAAATCAAGCAAAAAAACAAGTGTTTCGAGCAATTAAAAAAGCGAAAAAATTAGGTGCAACGTATGTAGGACTCGGATCGTTTACCTCGGTTGTTACCTCAGGTGGTGAAGATGTCCGTGGTTTAGTAGAAGGGGTACATGTGACCAATGGAAATGCTCTCACAACCAGCATGACGTATTTAGGTATTCAAGATTTAATACGTAATTCTGCTGTTTCAGAATCAAACATAGCAATTATAGGTGCCACAGGCTCAATTGGTTCTGCAGTTACGGAGTTGTTAACCAAAGATGGGTCTTTTGGCACGTTGTATATTGTGGGCCGGACTCCATCTCATATTCAAAAATTGTTACAAAGAATTACTCCACATCCACATTCACATAGAGTAATTGAGACGAGTATGGAAGAGGCTTTACCTAAAGTCGATATAGTTCTCATCGCCACAAGTGCAAGTGGGACTGTTGTTCAGGCAGATTTATTAAAGAAAAATGCAATTGTGTATGATATTACACAGCCCAAGAATACTCCTGAAGATTTACTCATAAAGAGGCCTGATGTTACATTTATTGATGGAGGTCTTATTAAGTTGCCAGACCATATACATGTTGGATATAATTTCGGAATACCAACAAACACGAGCTTTTCCTGTTTAGCTGAAACAATATTACTTTCACTCGCACGTTACCCAGATGATTTTTGTGTTGGAAACGTAACCTTGGAGCAAGTAAAATACGCAGAAACCCTGGCAAATCGTTATAACTTTTCACCTATACGTCATACCTGAAAAAAGTAAAAAGTAGAGAGTATGTTTTTTGATACCTATCCTTATTTGTTCCCATTTGTCACAGGAGTGTTCACATCCTTCGCTGGAGTAGTAATTTTATTTAGAGGTTGGAAGTTACCCCAAGCAAGATTTTTTGCGTTGTTTACATTTGCGCTCACTATGTGGTTATTTTTAACTACTTTCATGATTAATAACTGTGAGAATGCAGAATTTGCAGTGATGGTTGATAGGGTTATCTACTTTTTTGCTATTGCAGTGCCTGCAGTCATTTTTCATTTTTCTAGTATTTATTCAGAAAATAAGAAGAGAAAATCATTAGTGATATTGGCATACACTCTGATGGTGATTTTTTGGTTTTTTGTTTGGTCACCATATTTTATTGATGGATTGAATCATTTTTCGAATGGTTGTCATTCTCAGGCTAGGATATTGCATCATGTTTATTTAGTATATTTTGGTTTTTTTTCCACCATTGTATTATTTGACATCCTTACTCTCTTTCGAAACGAGACTTCTCATCCAAAACGAATACAACATATACTCATATTTTTTGTTCTCTTTGCAAATGAATTAGTTGCAATAAGTGGATTTCTTCCTGCCTATAATGTAAATAGTTCTTTAGTTACCTATTCTTTAAGTTTCTTTGCTACAACAATTCTTATGTACGCGATGTTTCGACACAACTTGTTCGAGCTAAAAGTGGTAGCAATGAATGTTTTTATAGGACTTGTTGTTGTTGCGTCTTTTATACAGGTTTTTATTGCTGATACACCTGTTTTGCAAGTAGTTAATGGTCTTGTTTTTATTGTAATTGTTTTTCTTGGTTTTCTGGTCACAAAAAATGTTCGAGAGGAAATTCAGAGCAGGCAAAAAGGAGAAAAACTTGCGCGCTATTTGGCAAATGCAAATGCTCGATTACGTGAACTCGACAAACAAAAAACCGATTTTGTTTCTATAGCCTCACATCAGTTGCGGAGCCCGATAGCTGCAATAAAAGGATATGCTTCTCTCGTGAGCGACGGCACGTATGGTGAAGTGCCTGCGACTCTATTCGAACCAATACACCGAATTCTTGAATCAGGCCAACGAATCGGTATCATGGTGGACGACTTCCTCAATATTACACGAATTGAGCAAGGTCGTATGATATACAACATGGTTCCGCAAAATATTTGCAAAATACTTGAAACAGTTATCGAGGAACTTCGTGTCGTAGCGGAAGAAAAAGGTCTTTCGCTACACATGACGTGTGATAATAAAAAAAATTATCTTGTGAAAGTTGACGAAGGAAAAATGAAACAAATTTTTTCAAACCTCATTGATAATTCAATTAAGTATACGCAGACAGGGTCAATAATGATTTCAGTTACAACTTTGGATCCGGAACATAAAATGCTGGTTAAAATTAAAGATACGGGAATAGGAATAGCATCAGAAGAAATTCAAAACTTGTTCCAAAAGTTTAACCGTGCATCAAATGCAAATGATGCAAATGTGCTAGGTACAGGTCTGGGGCTCTACATTGCCAGAGAAATCATGAAGGCGCATGAGGGCTGGATAAACGTTGAGTCGGAAGGGGTGGGGAAGGGTAGTACATTTACTGTTGAGCTCCCTGTCTGCGAAGAAAAATCTGTTCCGTCCAAAGAGGAGAAGCATAATTAGCAAAGGACTCTGAGCTTTGCTATAGTGTTCTGTATGGAAACAAAAAAAAGACTATTATCTGGTGTAAAGCCAACAGGAAGGCCTCACTTAGGCAATTATCTTGGTGCAATGCGTCAGTTTGTTGACCTTGCAAAGTCACATGAGAGTTTTGTTTTTATTGCTGATTATCATGCATTAAACAGTATACACGACGCAAATCAGATGAGGCAAAACACTATTGATTTGATACTCGACTATTTAGCCATAGGTCTTGACCCGAAGGAAGTAGTTTTGTTCAAGCAGTCAGACCTTGCTGAACACACTGAGCTTTGCTGGATATTCAACACATTTACAACAATGCCGTACCTTATGCGTGCTCATGCCTACAAAGACGCACAAGCAAAGAATAAAGAAATAAACGTTGGAACGTTTGATTACCCAATGCTTATGGCTGCGGATATATTGCTCTATGAACCCGACATCGTTCCTGTTGGTGCCGACCAAAAGCAGCATGTGGAATATGCACGCGATACTGCAGAAAAATTTAACTCTCTCTTTGGTGCTACGTTCAAACTTCCCGAACCCTACATCCCTAAAGAAATTGCGATAATTCCTGGTGTCGACGGACAAAAAATGAGCAAGAGTTACAACAACACTATTCCGCTTTTTGCTGACAGTGACGTCATTAGAAAAGCCACTATGTCTATTGTCACAGACAGCCTTGGTGTTGAAGAGTCCAAAGATCCCGAGAAGTGCAATATCTTTGCACTTCATAAGCACTTTAGCAAAGACATGCTTGCTGACCTTGAGAAACGCTACAGAGAGGGAGGTATTGGTTACAAGGAGAGTAAGGAGATACTTGCAGACAATATCTTGAAGTTCGTCACACCTATGCGTGAACTTCGCTCCGAACTATCAAAAGAGAAGGGTTTGATAGAAAAAGTGCTGGAACAAGGACGTGAGAAGGCACATGCTGTAGCATCTGCAAAAATGCAAGACGTAAAGAAAAAAATTGGAGTACTGGTGTAATTTTAAAAGATAAATATTTACCTATGAATGAACGAACATTAATAGACGACCTTCACGGAAGTGTGGACCAAGAAATTACCGTCAAAGGATTGATTGATGTCCGTCGTGATCATGGAAAACTTATTTTTTTAGACATACGAGATAGATCGGGTTTTGTGCAAGCTGTTGTGTTGCCAAATCATACTGAAGCACTTATTGTCGCACAAATGTTGAAACCCGAAAGCTCTGTTTCAGTGAAAGCGAAGGTCAACAAACGACCGGAAAAAATGGTAAACAAAGAACAACCAAACGGTGACATAGAACTTGAACTCCTTAATATAGAAATCCTCTCACTCGGTGGGGAACTGCCATTCGAGAAAGATGCTGATATCAACCTTGATACCAGCCTCGACAACCGACCGTTTACCCTTAGAAACACTAGGAATAGAGCCATTTTTAAGGTACAACATGAGATACTACAAGCCTACCGTTCATTTTTGGTCAGCAAAGATTTTACTGAGTTTGAGGCACCAAAAATAGTTGGAGATGATGCAGAAGGTGGTGGAAATATTTTTCGTGTCGAATACTTTAAAGATCGTTGGGCATATCTTGCTACAAGTCCACAGCTCTATAAACAGATAATGGTGGGAGTGTTTGAGCGAGTATTCTCTATCGGGAACGTGTTCCGCGCAGAACTACACTCTACCAGTCGTCACATAAACGAGTATACCTCACTCGACGTCGAGATGGGCTTCATCAAAGATCATACCGACATCATGCGTCTTGAGGAAGAATTTATGCAACACCTCTACACCGCACTTGAGAAAAATTGCAAGACAGAACTCGCAATATTTAAAGCTGAGCTCCCAATGTTGCCAGTAGGTTCTTTTCCTTCAATGAAACTGAGAGAAGCCCTAGCACTCATCGCAAAGGAAACAGGTGAAGACTGCGTTAACGAGCCAGACTTGGCACCTGAACATGAACGATGGTTGTCGAAGTATGCACAAGAGCATTTTAAGAGTGACTACATTTTTATCACGCACTATCCTGTTACCAAGCGACCATTCTATACCTACGAAGATGAAAATGACAAAGGGTATACCAAGAGCTTCGACCTTCTCTTCCGAGGAGTTGAAATCACTACCGGAGGTCAACGTATACATAAGTATGATGAACTGGTAGAAAAAATGAAAGCAAAGAATCTTGTTCCAGAAAATTTCTCTTTCTATCTCCAGATTTTCAAGAGTGGTATGCCGCCACATGGCGGATGGGGTATGGGACTAGAACGACTTACACAGAAGATACTTGGTCTTGAAAACGTGAAAGAAGCAACACTTTTCCCTCGTGAGATTAATCGTATCGATACACTCTTGTCGGAATAATAACTAGAATTTCTCAACAGAAATCATATATAGACATTACACGCCTTTGTGTTTATGCATGATATACTACGCCTGTGGAAGAGTATCAGATACGAACAAAAGTCTTTGATGGGCCGTTGGATATGTTGCTCGCGCTTATTGAAAAGCGGAAGCTTTTGATAAATGATATCTCTCTTGCGGAAGTCACTGACGATTACTTAAAACATTTGGAACGTCTCGCAGAGGTACCCTTGGCTGAAGTAGCGCAGTTTGTTCTGGTGGGTGCCACGTTACTCCTTATCAAATCAAAATCTCTCTTGCCTGTACTTTCATTCACACCTGAAGAACAGGATTCTATTGCAGACTTGGAAATAAGGTTAAAAATCTTTGACACGTATAAAAAAATATCGAGAGGACTGGTAGAGCTCTATGGTACACATACAATGTATTCTAGACATGCCGTGCGAAGAAGAAGGGTTGAATTTTCACCCGATGCAACCATGACCTTAGAAAATATTACTTTGGCAATGGGAGGTGTTCTTGCAAATTTACCTAAATTTAAACCAGCACTTACAAAAACCGTTGTACAGAAAGTAGTTTCTCTTGAAGAAATGATGGATAGATTGAGTAAGCGTATAAACGATGGTATGAAAGTATCTTTCAGACAATTTTCTGGAGGAGCATCTGAGGGCAAGCTTAATGTCATTGTTTCATTTCTGGCTATGCTAGAATTGGTACATCAAGGAATAATCCGTGTAGAACAACATGAATCTTTTTCAGATATTCATATGCATACCGACAAGGTGCAGGTACCACGATATGGGTGATTGTTAGTATTTTTTTTAATTCATTGTATTGTACAATAAACAACCATGGCACTTGAACAAAAACTTGAAGCAGTACTCTTTTATAAAGGAGAGTCAGAAACAAAAACCAAGCTTGCTAAGCTACTAGGTGTGACTCCTGAAGAGATTGAAGAAGCGGCTGTCAAACTTGGCACAACACTTTCTTCCCGCGGTATCCGACTTTTACGAGTACAGGATCAGCTGGAACTAGTAACTGCTCCAGAGGCGAGTGAAGCAGTTAATAATGTACGGAAGGAAGAACTTGTTCGAGATCTGGGGAAAGCAGGCTCAGAAACTCTAGCGGTCGTCCTGTATAGAGGTCCAGTTTCGCGTGCAGATATAGACTATATTCGTGGCGTTAATTGCGCATTTATACTTCGAAATCTGCAAGTGCGTGGGCTTGTACAGCGTATTTCAAACCCAAATAACACTCGTTCATTCCTGTATGAGGCAACACCAGACTTGCTTAAGCATCTAGGGGTTACGGAGATTACAGGTTTGCCTGACTACCAAGCCATGCGAGAAGAACTGGAAAAATTTGAATCAGAAATACAAAAGTTGGAACAGTCTGAACTTGTGGTTGAGCAAAAAACAAACATATGATACACACTGAAAACAATATTCCGGAAGGTGACACCAAACTTGATCATACCCTCTACATACCCGCGCGTGCTGAAAATGAGACCGTGAAGTATGAAGGCAATCATGTTAAAGAAAAAATTTTTGCCATGATAGGTGCCTTTGCTGTTACCGGTCTTGTGGCAGTGAGTGCTGTCGCATATTGGCAACCGAAAGAAAAAAAAGAAGTGACCGCAGTAGTTCCTGTACTTATAGAAAACGTTCCCAAGCCACCAGATACAGTTAATCCGTTTCAAACACTGGACATTGAAGCAAAGTCCGCGGTTGTGTATGACATTTATCAGAACACTGTGCTGTACGGACTGCGTGAGCAAGAACAGATGCCTCTCGCCTCACTTACCAAACTTATGACAGCTTTGGTGGCAACAGAAACTCTTGATCAACAAAAAAACATAGCAATTTCGCAATTTGCATTGGAAACTGAAGGTGATTCAGGTTTCCTTGTAAACGAGTCATGGAACATTCGCGATCTTATTTCCTTTACGATGGTTACTAGCTCCAATGATGGCGCGGATGCACTTGCTGCTGCGGCAGGTTCTCTGTTTGAGTCCACTCCATCAACCTCACCTGAGTATGCCAAAGTGGATGCTTTTGTAAAAAAGATGAACAGTAGGGCGCATGAGCTTGGATTGCAAAATACTACGTATGTGAATGCCACAGGTCTCGATGAAGGGTATCGTAACGGAGGTGTAGGTACAGCACAAGATATGTCGACACTAATGACGTATATTTGGGAACATGAGCCACAAGCTATTCTACATACTGACATGTATAGTCATGAGTATGTTTCTTCAGATGGATTTCTTCACTCTGCCTTGAACACCAATGAGTATGTCAATACTATTCCTGGACTTCAGGGGAGTAAAACAGGCTACACTGATTTGGCAGGGGGAAATCTTGCAATTGTATATGATGCCGGACTGAATCATCCGATTGTTATTGTGGTCTTAGGCTCAAGTCGTGAAGGACGATTTTCAGATGTGGATACGCTTGTGGATGCTACCTATGAATACATTGCAAGTGGATGGTATGAGTATGATTTGCTTACTGCTGGAAGTACCTCGAAGATTTAATAAGAACAAGTCGAACTGTATCCATTTGCGTAAGTACAATAGAGGGTCTCCTAAGTAAGTTCAATTTTAAATCTAGAAGAGCTTGTGGGAGTGAAACCACAAGCTCTTAGTTTGTGACCTAGTTTTTGGTAGGCCATAGGTATTCCTTTGTTTCGTCGAGAAGCCTATGTATCATAGATATCTTCTCTGGGTCTTCTGTGTGCCTCAGGATTCGCTCAAGGTTGTCACGCTGTACCAAAAGAAGCATGGCTATGTAAGTATCGAATTCCCTTGTCGATTCACCCATTTCCGCGAGACGTCGTATACCGTATTGGATAGCATCGACATTGACCAGACGAATACCCAATACCTTGTCGTGAGGTGTAGCGTATTCTACTGACCTAATGATTTTACGAAAGAGTAAAGGTGCTTTGTTTACTTCAGGTTTAGTAGCCATAGGTTACTCCCGCGGTTAATTTGATTTGGGCTTCTTGAAGCGTAGTATCTAAAAACGTAGTATATCCCAAATATATAATTTGAAAAGGATTTTTTCCACCTAGTATAAGTAAGGAACAGTGAAGCGAATTAATACCATACCCAACTAACCGTTTCTCGGTAGGCGCCATTGCGAGCCCGCAGGCGTGGCAATCCATGGCGTTAGAAATACAAAACAGTTAATTGATGATGATGTAAATACTCCGCTAGTAAGTTCCACTTTTTGAGGATTTGTGTAAGTAGGTGTTGTGGAGGGTGTGATAGAGTGAAAATAAGTACTTTTGTCTTGATTCACTTTTTGATATTTTTGTTTAAGTTGCTTTTGGGGTGGATGTTTGGGGAGTGAGGGTACTTTTAATAATACATTTTTTGATAAAAAATTAACCTCATCAAAACACGATGAGGTTAATTAAGTTCCTGAGTAGAGTTTTAATCACACCACTCATAGAATTCGGTTTCAAGAAGGATCCTATAGAGATCTTTTGCAGAAAGAGTATGCAGTTTATTACCTACACCCATCAAATGCCGTTCAGTAAATTTATATCCAATACTCATATAGAACTTGGCTTGAAATGCCATTTGAAGAAGATCTGCATCTTTGACAATTTTTGCACGGACACTTTCACCTTTTTCAAAATCATCAAAACATTCTTGCATACCAGAACTGACTGATGAAGGGAGTCTGGATATAAAATCTTTGAATGCTTGTCGCTCACCTGCCTTCTTGTCAAAATACCTTTTGTTTAATTTGTTTGCATCACCAGTTCTTGGTTCGGCATTATCGTGAAAAAGTGCTTCACATACAACTGGTCCAGGATTCTGACCTTCCAGCATAGCAAGTATGAATGCAATCTGAGTTACAAAACAGGTATGTTCTGCATCATTCTCAACCATACCGTGTCGTAAACCTGCGCGTTGCCATCCTGAGCGTGGGGTTCGGTTCATTTCAAACATCTCAAAAATTGCGTTGACGATATCTTTTGTGGACATAAGGGTTCTCCTTTTTGAAGAGTGAGGGTTATGAATCGACGATGTAATTTCTGATTTGAAATGTACAGTAATTATCTTAAATGTAAAATAGTCCTGTTTTATAAACTTTTAGTAGATTCAGTTAATACAAAGTGCGAACAAAAAGACTTGTTCGTACACCTAAAACTTGATTTTACGCAGCTTATAAGAGTGTGCGGGCTTGCAGTTATGGCAAGTATTCTGTACACTTCTTCAAGTGAACTCAAAAGCTTCAATGGGCCCGCCCCGTTAGAAGTTGTTATGTAAGTTACAATTGTGGCAACCTATAAAACTAAAATTTGAGTTTCAAAATTCTGAATAGAAGTATCAGAGACTTCTAACGGGGCCCGTAGCTCACCTGGTAGAGCGCCTCATTTGCACTGAGGAGGTAGGGGGTTCGAGTCCTCTCGGGTCCACAAAAAACACACACACGTCGAAAGACGTGTTTTGTGTTTTTTTGTGGACCCGAAGCAAGGTGCCAATGCACCTTGCGTGAGGACTCGAACGGCGCAGTCATCCTCCAAAGGAGGAGACGAGCGTAGACGAAACGCACTTAGTATTTTGCGAGTTCTCGAAGCAAAATACTTAGTGACGTATCGTCGAGTCCTCTCGGGGACGAATGAACGATAAATATCTAAGTTTCGAGATGTGTTTGTGATATTATGCATAAATCAATATACTAAATCAGAATGCATACACGTATTAAATGGTCTTATGGAATTTTTGCAATATTATTTTCTATAATAGTTTTGTTTGATTTTCTTATTTTATTTCAATCTTGGGAAGATGGCGTTCTACTGCACCCGCAACTACAACAACATTTTTATATCAATCCGTTTCTAATGGTTTATTTTTGGT
>Ga0075948_104_pt1 | contig 72805 bp, 81 predicted proteins | sample RifGroA2_FD_68012 | JGI IMG/M metagenome (GOLD analysis project Ga0075948, IMG submission 68012) | Parcubacteria bacterium GW2011_GWA2_43_11 | reverse complement strand
ATTCATGGCTACCATGAAAAGCAAAGATATTGCGCTTAATCGAAAAATGCTTGCAGAGATTGCAAAGGATGATATCGAAAGCTTTAAGAGAATTATGCAAACAGTCAATAAGTAAGTAATCGAGCCGAGAGCCAAGAGTAAAAAATGTAACAAGCCCGCTTACGCGGGCTTGTTTTGTATACTCTGTTTACTCTGCCTGAACCTCTGCTTGCTTTTTAAAAATAAACTGCTGAAGAATGAGGAACCCTACACCTGCACCAGTAATGTCCATAATCAAATCAAGTAGCGTATCTCCAACATAGCCTGGTGGTAACCCTGCGTCTGTCATCATCCAGACAATGTACTCATAGAGTTCCCATGTGAGACCCACAAGAAGACCCCCGAGAAGTGCTACGAAGACGGTGCTCCTGTCAGGCATATACATTTTGCGCACGTACCCAGAAAAGTACTACACCCACACCACGGCAATACCGACCCACAACCCTCCAAGAAAGTGCGTCAAAATATCAAACCAGCGAACTGTCCAGTAGAGGTAGTAATACTCTGCAGTCATGTGCACGAGCGCAAGCACCCAGATAACTATGAAGAGTAGTTTTAAAATACGTTCTTGCAATAAATCAATCATGAGAGACAGTGTACCACAGGACTATATAACGATAAACGCGCTGACAATGTGTCAGCGCGTCTTTACTCTCGAGCAGGAGAGGTTCTTGTTCTCATACGAGTCCGAAAGTTTCGGAGCGCAGAATTACCCTTTTAGGAACCCACCTCAGCGAAGTTCACCTTGCTCGTTTCGCAGCTATCGCTCTAAGGCTTTCCAGACGAAGACTTGGATCTTCATAAGTTTGCCACCACTTGTTTTCATTGAGCAAATTTGTAATCACCACAATAAGCTCAATGTAATACAGTCGAACTACATCTTGTGTCCAATAGATTTCTGATGCACGGTTACCAATATCACGACTGAAACTTTCTCCAATCTTTATACCCTTCTTGAATTCAAAAAGGATATGCAGAAGCCAAGCAAGTTCATTTCTCACCGAGACTCCATCAGGATTTTTCGGACGACTATTAGGAAATAGTACTTCGTGGTATCCACCATCTACAACCAAGCGAAGTTGTTCGTCATTCGGGATTTTATACTTTTTCGAAAAGTAATCGCAAGTCTCCTGAACGGAATATATTTTTCCCCGATTCCGCAGATGATGCAAAAAAAACAACCAAGCAATTTCGTTACGACGTCCTTCTGTGAGTGCCATAGCAACACCTCCATAAAAATGAACAATAGGCTTATTTTAATCAGCAAAGTATTTGCCGAACCTACGATATATTATACCACACCTGTGATAAATGTACAGTGTCAAAAAACCGCTACTTACGGATGTAGCGGTGCTTTGTCGGGTGCGAAACGATACTGCCCTATTTTCCCATAGGTGGGTGCCTTGTTGATGTATGTTTTTGAAGATTTCTTTCAAAATTTTCAGCAACATGCGTCTATACCAGCTCCCTTACAGTATCTTTGTGGACAATATGTTTCGTACCCTTGTGTAAGTATAGCAGTTTTGCTCTTGTCGTAAATTAGTAAATGCGAGAGAGTAATGAGTAATGAGCCCTGAACCTAAAGTAGAGAGTAGTGAGCCGAGAGCCGAGAGTTAAAATAGTGAAATTAAAAACTGGCCTATGGCCAGTTTTTAATTTCACTACTCAGGGCTCATTACTCATTACTTTCTACTCTAATATTCCGTCAAGGTTAACATCATACAATATACCTTCTTGTAGAAGCCTATAGTCCACGAGTTCTTTTTCAGCAAACCACAAAGCAAGCTCTTGTGTTGCTTCCTCAACAGATCCAGATGCATGGATAAGGTTTCGTATCGCACGATCATCACTATCTGACATAGCATAGCTATCGAGAACGAAGTCACCACGTATCGTACCTACATCACTACTTCGTGGCTCCGTGCCTCCCACAAGCTTACGCACTAGCTCTACAGCATGTGCTCCTTGCCATGCCATTACAACTGCTGGACCACTCGACATGTATTTCTTCAAACGTTCCACAACTGAGTCACCTATGGCAATAGGGTCAGTTGATGGAGGTGTCTGCCCTTTCTTCGTATATGATGCAATAGACCTTTCTCCCACACGGCGTTTCCATTCAGGATCAAGCGTGTAGTGTTCTTCAATTCTACTTTCTTCAGGTACGCCAAACTTCACTCCAACAAGCTTTAAACCAACTCTCTCAAAGCGTTTTATAATTTCGCCAACAAGTGAACGTTGTACACCGTCAGGTTTAATGATAACGAGTGTACGTTCTTTAGATGGATGTGCCATAGTACATAGTAGTTATAAATAAATGTAGCCGTAGTAGAAAACTACAAAACAATGTGCGTAGTATACCGAAACAACCCGTTTTCGCAAACATGGCTTCTGTAGAAGTTCTCAAACATCCATATCGTTCCAAAGAAAACACCTACATGCTTATTGATAGACATGTAGGTGTTTAGAACGTCATTATTTCGTAGTCGTTTCAGTAGCTTATCCCTGAATTTCTTGGAGTTTTGCACGAGTCTTGGGTCCAACAAATCCGTAGGATGTTGCGTCTCCAATGTTATTAGCTTGCTGGAACTTAGTTACTGCAGCACGGGTTGCGGGACCAAAATACTCAGTCTCTTTCCCTTTCGAACCAGGGCCAGTAGTTGCAACAGTGTACCCTTTGGTATTCAAAAACTGTTGGAGTGCTTTGACATCAGCGTGGGAATCACCATATTTGAGCTGTGCGGTAAAGGTATATTTTACCGTAGCACTAGGAACTTCTTGCTCTGGTGTTGTGACGGTATTAGTACTCTGGGTCATGACACTGTCACTAACCATCGCTGTAGTGGGGGCAAGAGTAGCTACTGCTAATGTACATGTTTGACTTAGGATTGGAGTACCTCCTACACAGGCTGTAGGGGTGGATGAGATTACGGTACGACTCTGAAGGTTGTCTGTGCAGGTAGTCCATTCTGAATAACTAAAGCTATTACAAATAGAGGTCGTTGCAGGTAGCTTGATAATAATCAAGTCACTCCTACCTACAGAAATATTTCCAGCAGCATCTCTTGCAAAGGCGTAAAGTCTTTTCGTACCATCTGTTGCAAAGGTATACGTCGTTGGCTTTTCACCCCAAACACAACTTGCAGAGCTACTTGATTCTCTGAGACAATATTGTGTCACCGCAACGTTATCCGTGGCAGTAAGTGTCAGAATATTTACCGTGAGCGAGGTAGCAGTCCTAGGAATATTGAAAACACTGACATTTGGCACTCTGGTGTCTTTTGCTGGAACCTTCCTACTTATTTGTGTAGAAAAACAGCTTTCATTGTTTGAAGTGTCTATGGCCGTTAATGAAAAATAATACGTTCGATTGTTTGTTAAGTTACTTAGTGTGTAAGTCGTAACGTTACCAACATTAATCGAATTAGAATACCCTCCTCGTGGACAGTTTCCAGTTCTTGTTGTCGTCCCATAATATAACTTGTAGTTTGCAATATCTTGCTCACTATTTGCATTCCATTTAAGTGTCACACTTCCCGCTAAAGCATTTTCAGTAAACGAAAAGAAGAGAACAGCGCATGCAAAAATCGAAAAAAAGAATGTATATTTTTTCATTGATGTATTGTTTTCGTATAAAGTGATATCGTAGCAAAGGTGATACGATATTACGTCTTGTAGTATGACACACTATAAACAATCAATTATATCTGGTGGTGTGGAAAAGACCATAACTGTAAGGTGGTCGTTAGGACCTATAGAGCATTTTTCAATGTCAGTATAATCGGCTCACCATTAGTTACCAGCACATCATGCTCAAAGTGTGCAGAACGAGAACCGTCTGCAGTACTAACAGAGTACCCATTACGGTGGAAAACAACAGCACCTTTCCCTTCATTAAGCATAGGCTCTATTGCGAGCACCATACCTGCTTCAAGTTTTGCGCCAGTACCATGTTTGCCATAATTCGGGATTTGTGGTTCCTCATGAAGCGAGTGCCCTACCCCATGACCACATAGTTCATGGACCAGACCGTACCCTTCTTTACGTACATACGACTCTATAGCGTTTCCTATATCACCAACATGATTTCCAGCGCGTGCCATAGTGATACCACGAAAGAGCGCCTCTTTGGTGACTCTCAGCAGTCTGACAGCATCTTTATCGATATTTCCTACAGGAACGGTGATACCCGCGTCTGTAATGAGTCCGTTACGTTTTATACCGATATCAAGCCCTATAATGTCACCGTCTTTAAGTATGTAAATATCCTCAGTGGGTATGCCATGAACCACTGTATTGTTTGGTGCGGTACAGAGTGCACATGGATACGGTCGTGACGCACCATATGGTTTATAGTTCTTGAACGCCGGTTCATCTCCCGGCACCTCATGGATAAGCGCAAGTGTGCGCTCCTCAAGCTCTGCGGTGGATACACCAGGCTTAACAGCTTGTGAGAGTGCCTCCAAGACTTCAGCATGACGCTTCCCAAGCTCGATGAGTCCCGCTATGTCTTTGTCTGATTTGATTTTCATCCCGTTAGAGACAGTCCCGCCGTGGCGGGGCGTCGGTTAAGCTACTAATGTCTTGTTGTCAGTATGCTTTTCATAATACTACTATATTTCTAGAATCATACACTGTATCGTCTCTAACGGGATTCATTTCAAATTTCGAATTTTAAATTAAAAATTAAATATTGAGTGCCTTGAGTATGTCTTTGTGTACAACCTCAACTGACTGATTACCATCAATATGAGCAACCGTATAGTATGGATGCTCTTCAAAAAAACGTATTGACAAAGAGACATCGCGACGGAACCACTGTAAACGTTGTGCTACTGTTTCAGGAGTATCATCAAAACGTTTTCTTCCATTTACCAATCGGTCAATTATTACCTCATCATCAACTTCAAAAGATATAACGGTTGGATTTTTACGTTCCAAAAACTCAAAGGCCGAATGTAATAAAGGGGACTCTTCAGCCCTTCGTGGAAAACCATCGCAAAGTATATGGTCATTACCTGTAATTTGTTCAATAAAAAGCTCACCCCACATAACAATAGGTAAAAACGCAGCCATCAATTTTCCAGATTCTTGCTCTTTTTTAACTTTTTTTTGAACATAAGAATCTCCTTGCATAAATTCTCGAACCTTTGCTCCAGTTTGGAGGTGGAGAGTTTTACGCTCAGGATCATTCTTTTCCAAGTACTCTTTAAGCATTACTGCCTGCGTACCCTTCCCACACCCTGAAGGACCTATAAGTATTGCTGTTTTTAAATCCATCCCGTTAGAAATTTAAGTTTATAAATCTTTTCAATAGTATAATAATCTTTTTTTACCTTCATTAGAAATTTCTAACGGGATAAATATAAGTTCTTTTATCGTAATTATCACACTTTTGTCTGAACACTGTACCACACCCCACAACATTTCGCACAAAACCTCAGTACCGCAAAAGCAGATACTGAGGTTTTGGAATGGTTAGAACAGAACAGGAACTGGGAAAAATATTCGACTTTTTGAGTCTATATAAAAATCATTCAGGTCTTCAATGTACCTATATCTAAACCGCCACATTTCGGAGGTAAGAGCCAAAGACCACGACACCATAATCAGAAGTATATTGGCTTGCTTAATTTCTGCATAAAACAGATTACAATCACCATTCGTAAGTAAAACACCTTTTTCTCCTTTCATTTGCAATGACAGTAACGAAACTATATGCAAAAAAGTGGTTTCAACATCTTCAAGGACACCAACATCGTCAAGAACTGAAGAACATGGTTGCATGGATTTCGGGTGGTAAAAATTTACGACTCGCCCTTCGTACTGAGGGTTGGTCAAAATCTTTTTTTCGAGTGCATCTAAAGTACCGACCAGAAAAAATCCACTACTTTCTCTCTCCAGCGTACTTAAGAGTTCACGAGGGTTTTCAACGTGGGGTACTACTGCCGAGCCACGATACTTCAGCACTCGGGTTTTGACTACTTCTTTAACAATACCTCGTTGTAGTGCTTGGAGGCCTTTAACTCCACCAAGAACATGCCATAAAAACGCAACATCCTCGTCTGAATAGCCCATCTTTTTCTCCTTATAGAGTTTATAGGTACTACAGTAAATCAAGATAAACTTAATGCTTTCAATTGAGTGCAGTTCAAGAACTTAGTTTTTATGAATACAACATCTACCACAAACTTAAGGCTTCTATTTTTGAGGACAATTCAAGGCGCACAAGTAAAATAAAACGAGCCGTACTATAGGTACGGTGAGGTTTATTTTATGCAGTGCAACACAGAAGTGTTCCAAAAATAGAAGCCTAGTACTCGCGAATAGAGATTTGGGCATCAACTTTGCGGACAATGTCTAATACCACCGAAACCGCAATAAGGAGTGCCGTACCTCCAATAGCAAAAGCTCCGTTATTGGTGATACCCTGCATCGCTAGTGGCAAGACCGCGATAAGACCGAGAAAGAGTGCTCCGACGAGTGTGATGCGCGTAATGATGTTTCCAAGATATTCTGCAGTCGCAGCACCTGGTCGTACGCCTGGGATAAACGCACCTGATTTCTGAAGGTTAGTGGAGATAGATTGAGGGTCAAACGTCACTGCGGTATAGAAGTACGTAAAAAAGAACACGAGCACAAAGTACACACCTGCATATATCCATGGATTGGTGAAGTAGGTAAGAATAGTGCTTGCCATATCAGCAACACTCGCTGTCTCTGACCCTTGGAAAAAGCTCAGTATCATTTGAGGGAACAGAATAATAGAAAGTGCAAAAATAATAGGAATTACTCCCGCCTGATTCACTCGGAGCGGTAGGTAGGTAGAAACACCTCCGTAGCTCTTGCCTCCTCGCACCTGCTTAGCATACGAGACAGGGACAGGCCGTTCTGCTTCAGTAATAATGACCACCACCGCAGTCACGAGCACCGCCACAATGATAAACGCGATGTAGGTAGGTATCTGTGCCATGTCAAAATTAAAGAGTACTTGCCCAATGGTGGTAGGGAGTGATGCCACGATACCAGCAAAGATAATCAGCGACACACCGTTACCGATACCAAACTCGGAAATGAGCTCACCAACCCACATGAGGAGGATAGAGCCGGCAGCAACAACCATGACATTCACAATAAAGCTAAACATGGTAAGGTCGCCTACGATACCTTGACGAGACAAAAGCATAAGGAAACCAAATGCCTGTACAAACGCAAGCGGAATCGTGAGCATTCGTGAATACTGCGTAAACTTTTGTCGTCCTATTTCACCTTCTTCTGTATGTAGTGCCTTAATAGTTGGCGACATAATACTCATGAGTTGCATGATAATAGAAGCAGTAATGTATGGACTGACACCAAGCATCACTATAGAAAGATTAGAGAGACCACCTCCAGAGAACATGTTCATGAGCCCTAGGTACTGGTGACTTTCGAGAAATGAAGCGAGTTGTAGTTTGTCGACACTTGGAATAGGAATGGAAGCAAGAATACGAAAAACTGCTAATGCTCCAAGTACAAAAAAGATGCGCTTGCGAAGATTCCCGTCTGCGAAAATGAGTTTAAGTTTTTGTATAAATGCTCCTATCATGTTTACGTCAATACGGTGGGTAGCACTCTCTGAAATGCTGTGCTAGCTTACAACACCTTTCCTCCAACTTTTTCTATTGCTTCCTTCGCACTCTTAGAAACCTCACATTCTGCTATTGTTAGTTTCTTTGTCAGTGTACCAAATCCTAGTATCTTCATTTTTGGAACACGACCTGAGAGCGTGTTGACCAACTTCTTAACCACAAGCGCTTTAGGTGATACTCGGTCACCATCTGCAAAATGTACTTCGAGTACGGAAAGATTCACAACTGAAGGAGCAACCTTGTCTGGATTTACGGTGCGTGAGCGGTTTTTACCGTGACCGCGAAGCTTTGGGAGTCGCTTGATCATGTCTCGTTCTGCAGGGCGTATCTTGTGCCCAGCTCGTGACTTCTGACCTTTGTGTCCCTTACCACTCGTCTTGCCACGTTTACCACCACGACCAATGCGTCGCGCTGTCGTTATTCCTGAGCTTTTTTTGATATTGTGGAGCTGCATAGTCGAAATATTATTTGCTTACATTCTTAGTTCCAGGTTTCTTTTTAGTACTATCGTCAGTAGTTCGCTTCAGAGCGGGCTTGAGTTTCTTTAATGCAACTACAGTAGCTCTGGCATTGTTCAAGTGATTCTTGCTTCGAGAAAGTATCTTAGCAGTCACATGCTTTACACCGGCAAGCTCAAGTACGGTACGTACAGCACTACCTGCCTTAAAACCTTTTCCAGGGGTAGGTATAAGAAGTACTTGTGCCGCATCATACTTCGCTCGTACCTCATGAGGTATCGAAAGATCATCTGTAAGAGGAACAGTAATCAAATGCTTCTTTGCATCACGAGTAGCTTTTTCAATAGCTAGTGCAGTATCCGACGCTTTGCCGATACCAACACCTACTTGTCCAGCACCGTTTCCAATAACCATCGTTACACTAAACGAGAAACGACGTCCTCCGGCAACAACACGCGTCACACGACGTATGCCTAAAATCTTGTTATCAAACTCACTTCGAACTCGAGGTCGGCGAACACGTCGTGCACGTCGGTCACCGCTTCCACGAGTATGTGGTGCACCTGCACCTTGAGGCGCTGAAGTATTTGGAGTATCAGTACCTTTATTCTCACCTGTGTTTTTTGTTGTGTGTTCGTTCATACGTTACGTATTAAAATTTGAGTCCACCTTCTCGTGCACTGTCAGCGAATGATTTGATAGACCCTGCATATAGAAAACCTCCTCGATCAAACACCACTTTTCCAATACCAAGCTTGACTGCTTGTGTAGCTAGTGCCTTCCCTAGTGCTATTGCTCGTTCTCGTGCGTTAGCACCTTCCATCTTCTTTGAGTCTAGAGCAACAAGTGTAACAGCCTTCTCATCATCAATAAGCTGTGCATACATAAATCGGTTTGAACGAAATACTGCAAGACGTGGGCATGTACCGGTACCAGAAATCTTTGAACGCACTCGTCCATGTCGTCGTGTTCTCTTTTCTTGTTTTGAAACTGTAGTACTCATAGTTAGTGTTATGCGGCTTTCTTACCTTGTTTACGCAAGATAACTTCATCATCATAATGGAACCCTTTACCTTTGTAAGGCTCCGGCTTCTTTTTTGCTCGTACGTTTGCTGAAAACTGCCCTACGACATCTTTGTCAATTCCTGAAATTGTAAGAATGTTTTTCTCGACTGTTACAGTGACGCCTTCAGGAATAGACATAATAACTTTATGTGAAAAGCCTAGGCTTAAGGTAAGCTCTTTGTCCGATGAGGCCATTTTGTATCCAATACCATCAAGTACAAGCTTTTTTGTGTACCGCTCATTCACGCCTTTAATCATATTTTGTAAATGTGATGCAAATGTTCCCCAAAGTGCCTTTGCTAAGCGTGTTTCATTTTTAGGTGAAACTTGTACCTCTTTTCCTTCAATAGCCACTCCAACGTAGGGATGCACTTCTTTTGTCAAAACACCAAGAGGTCCTTGCACCGTAAGCACACCATCCACGATAGTAACATCGGTTTTTTCTGGCACTACTACTGGTTTTTTTCCTATTCGACTCATGGTAATTTTTGTTGATGATGTTTGCATGAAGCTACGGTTTTTTCTTACCGCATGCCTGCTCTCCCGTACAAGAGACCAAGCATGCAGCAAGAACCCTGTGCTACCAAATTTCAAACAATGGTTCTCCTCCTACACCTTCTTGACGTGCCTCGTGACCAAAAAGAATTCCCTTTGGTGTTGAGATAAGCAGTGTTCCTGTGCCACCCATGATAGGGCGTATGTCATGCGCACTGAAATATACACGGCATCCAGGCTTAGAAACACGACGTACATCAATAAACTTGTACGTACCCTTCTCGTCACGCGCAAGTGTCAATTCTAACGTCTTTCCTACGTTCTTTCCGCGTGATGCGATATCACTCACAACACCTCGCTGTTTAAGCTTGTCTGCAATAGCAACTTTAATTTTTGATTGAGGCATGGATACCACATCATTACCTGCCATAGCGGCATTCTTGATGCGAATTATCATGTCTGAAATAGGGTCTGTCATCATATGTCTACCAAGAGCTCTTTTTAATACCTGGAATCTGTCCCTCGTTTGCCAATTCTCTAAAACAAATACGACACAGGTCAAAATCTCTCATAAATCCTCGTCCACGTCCACAGCGAAAACAACGATTTACACCTCGTGTACTGAATTTCGGCGTCTTCTTTGATCGTGCTATTACAGATTTCTTTGCCATACCTAATGTTTTTGAATTGCGTGGTTTTGGTACTGTATTACTATAAAACGCTCCGAAGAGCTTGGCGCATAGTAGCAGTATCGCTTTGAGGTGTCAATTACACGCTCTCCCGACTTACTTCTATCGTGTACGCTGGGCTTTTTTCCCAAAAGAGTAGAAACAGTGTTGTTTTCTCTAGCGTTGGAACATACTAGCAGGTTGCGTAGAGTAAGTCAACAAATTGAAACCAAAGCATTCATCTCCATGTAGAATTCATAACGAATTAGTATAATACCGAAATATAGCGTATACTATATAATATAGATATAGTTATGAATAAAAAGCCTATAAAACCTATAGAGGGCCTGAACTTTGAATTGTCTAATGCAATTGTGGAGACATTGTCTGAACCAATAGTAGTACTCAATAGTAAATTACAAGTTGTAGCTGCTAATCATGCTTTTTATGACAGGTTTAACGTTGATTCAAAAAAAATTAACGGAAAAAGATTTGATGCATTAGGCACAGGTGAATGGAATGTCCCCGCCCTCACATCACTTCTTGAGCAAGTCATCCCAGACAAAACAAAAGTTGAGGGATACGAAGTCGTACATACATTCGAAAATCTTGGCTTGCGGGTGATGCTTATGGACGCACATACAATACAAACAGGTGCTGACAAGCACGAAGATATATTTATTTCCATAACCGACATAACCGAAGAGCGTAAGGTACAGCGAGATAAAGAAAACTTGATGTTGCAAAAGGATACGCTTCTCAAAGAGATGCGTCATCGCATTGCAAACAGTCTGCAACTTATCGCAAGTATCATCCTTCTCAAGTCCGATAGCGTGACCTCAAAGGAGAGTAAGGCACACCTCGAAGATGCACATGATCGAATTATCTCTATTGCGACTGTCCAACGTAACCTCGACCCTGTAAGTGAGGGCTCTATGGTGCCTGTATTGAACTACTTACGTGTACTCTGCAAGAGTCTCACAAAATCGATGATAGGAGGACGTAAACCTATTACCCTTAAAGTTGTGGGCGGGGCTGGCTCTGTCACGCCCGATGAGGCTATTGGCATAGGACTCATCACAACTGAGCTAGTAATCAACTCCTTAAAACACGCCTTTCCTAAAGGTGAGGGTCAAGTAACTGTTACCTTTACATCAAATGCAAAAAAATGGGTGCTCAGTATTGGGGATGATGGTGTTGGACTTGAAGCGACTGCATCAAATAAAGAAGGTCTAGGTACAAATATCATTGAATCACTTGCACAACAATTACATGCGGAGATAAGCCGAGTGAGTACAGCACGTGGTACTGTGGTATCAATCACGCACTTGCGCACGACCCCTACGAAGAAACAAGTAAGTTAAAAGTTCATAAAGTTATAAAGTTGAAAGGATGAGTAATTTTTAATTTTTATTGAATGACAAAATGATTCAATTTTAAATGAATCCCGTTAGAGACCAAACCAGTGATGTTTCCAAAAATAGTTAAAGATATGAGATGTGATATAACCACTGGCAATTAATCATATAAACTACGGTCACTCTGTGATGACCTGTCTTTAATGGGATGAAAAACGTGGATTGTCGCGCCTGCGGGTTCACAATGACACCCTCCAAGGCTCCCACCTTCGCCCCGTACTAGAAGAACGCTATCAGATAGCGTTCTATATGTTTTCCTCTCAAACAACCTTTGACTAAACTGTTGGGCGTTGACTATTTACACCTTTGATATATGGTGCTGGTAGGAAATAGCAGGAACTTTTCAGAATATCAAACTTTCAGGAGGTACCTATAATGACAAGTGCGAATATTTCAGAGGACAGACTCATACAACGTAATGATATTGATCATTACTTTAGTCTTATCGAGTGGTTCAGACAAAAATCGTATACCAGAATTATGGTAGAGAGACACACAAGGGACCTGTGCACTCTTGCTGAAAACCAGCCGTACTATCCTGAACTCATGTATATCTGGGAAAAAGCACGTCAGGCTGAGTTGCCACTCCTTTGGTACAGGATGGAAGAGCTTATGGTTGAGGTGAACAAAACTGACCTACCAAACATGACTAATCACCTGGATCACCTAGCACTTGCAGAACGATATAAGCACAGCAGAAGCAACTCTGCACTTAGAGTGCAATTGTTTCGCTACATTGGGTCATGTATTGACTCATGTAACTATTATCCGAAGCTGCGGAATATTGAAGAATTCTATCGGCGCTATGGGAAAGAATGTGAACGAATCCATGAACATCTTAAAAAACGCTTGCTGGAACTCGACGACAAGGAAGTCCCGCAGATTACGAACTACAATGAGCTTATAGATAGGTTTCAATATCTCCGCGCAGTATCTGCTACTGAACCTCGCTTGAAACTCTACCAAGACCAAATGTACGTTCTGAACACTCAACAACTCAGTGGTATTTTTGACTTTACGGAACTTAAAAAACGCTGGGAACACTGTTTAGAATCAGAGGTGGAAAAACAGATTGAAAAGCGCATGTTTGAACTCGATAAACTCTGTACGTACATTCCAGAACTTGAAGAACGTATAGAGTTCTATATACGTTTTGGTCTTAAAGAGCATTATCGTCATGCCCACAGTCGAAATAACTATCTCTGCCACGTCGGTGAAAAGTAACATCAAAAATTCCATCCCAAAACACCCAGCAGAAATGCTGGGTGTTGACTATTTATACAAAACACAAAAGCGCCGTTCGGCGCTTTTGTTGTTGTATATAGTGAAAATTATCTGCTCTTTTTCTTCTTCTTTTCCTCTGCTTTCTTGAGTGGTACTCCCATAAGACGAAGGAACGTTTCTGCTTCCTTCTTTGACTTCGATGTGGTCACGATAGTTACCGCAAGTCCAAACACATCGCGCTGGTCCTCGTCTGACGTCTCGGGGAATATAGTGTGCTCGGTAATACCAATCGTAATATTTCCAAGCTCATCAATAGCAGAGGGCTTGATACCGCGGAAATCACGCATTCGTGGAAGTGCTACATGTATGAGTTTATCGAAAAAGTCACGCATACGCTCACCACGTAGTGTTGTCTGGTACCCCACAACATCACCTTCTCGCACCTTAAACGCTGCAATACTCTTCTTCGCTCCTCGTGGCGCTGCTTTCTGTCCCGTAATACGAGCAAGTCGTTCTTGAATGAGTTCAACTTTCTTTGCATCGGAAATTTTACCGATACCGGTAGAGATAACAATCTTCTCAATCTTTGGTGCCTCCATTTTGTTGGTGTACCCAAACTCCTCGCTCATGACGTTAAATACGGTATTTATTTTTTCTCTGAAAGTCAGCATGGTATTTACTTAAGCTTAGTACTACTTTTTTTGGTAACGCGTACGTTCTTCTTGCCTGCATCATCCTTGGTCACCCCGATACGAGTCTTTTTGCCTGTCTTAGGATCTACCAACTGTACATTTGAAACGTGGATGGGAGCAGACACCTCGACGATACCACCTCCTTGCTTGGTGTCTTTCTTGGTTTTCTTGTGGTGCTTCTGGATATTAACTCCTTGAACTATTACCTTCTCAACGCTTGGAAGTGCTCGAAGGACTTTCCCGGTCTTCCCCTTGTCCTTACCTGCAATAATTATAACGTTGTCGTTTTTGTGGATTTTCATGATAGTTTTAGAGTACCTCTGGTGCAAGTGACGCTATGCGCTGATAGCCAGCTTCTGAAATTTCCCGGGGAATAGGACCAAACACACGGTTTGCCTTTGGCTCTTTCTTGTCCTTATCAATAATCACTACTGCGTTTTCATCAAAACGTATGTACGATCCGTCTGCTCGACGTGTAGCCTGTCGTGAACGAACAACTACTGCATAGAGTACCTCCTTCTTCTTGACCATCTTTCGTGGCTCTGCAACCTGCACAGATATTACTACCATATCACCTATGCGGGCATACCGTCTTTTGGAACCACCAAGCACCTTAAAGACACGTCCGATTTTGGCGCCTGAGTTGTCTGCAATTTTTACGATGGATTGTGTCTGTATCATGTTGGTGTATAAGTGATTAGATATCTCTGTACTATGCTATGACGATAAAATTCTTAGTCTTGCTCATCGGTCTGCACTCTTGAATAGATACCTTATCTCCCTCTTTCTTAACGTCACCGGGATTGTGTGCGTGGAACTTCTTCACTCGTTTGATAAATTTTCGATACTTTGGGTGCTTTACAAAACGGGTTACTGAAACAACAACTGTTTCCTTCATTTTGTCAGAGACCACGGTGCCACGAAGTATCTTTCCGCCTTTTTTTTCAGTCGTAGCTTTTGCAGATTTCTCTGTGGCAGTCATATCGTTTTTTGTTGTTGTAGTCATAATAAAATTATTCAGTGATAGTAGCGTGCTTCTTGTTGTTTCCAAGTACCATAAGTATGCGAGCTATATCTTTGCGGAACAACGAACCCTCTTTGGTGTTTCTCACACGGCTACCCTTCATACTAAAACGAAAATCTCGTAGTGCTTCGCGCTTTTCACCCAAAAGCTTCTTGAGCTCCTTCTCGTCTTTGTCTTGAAATGTGTCTTTTTTCTTAGTCATGTTAGAAATTCTTACCCACCTGAAATGTTTGTTATCCTATATCTTTTCTTATCTTTTGCAACTACTTACCCATTACGAACAACAAAACGTGTCTTAACTGGAAGTTTTGCACTTGCCTTACGTAGTGCTTCGCGTGCAGTGGTCTCATCAATACCATCTACCTCAAAAAGTACGCTACCTCGAAGCACTGGGGCTTCATATGCCTGCACATCTCCTTTTCCCTTACCCATACCTACCTCTGCAGCTTTCTGTGTGTATGGCCTATCAGGGAATATACGAATCCAGATACGCCCAGTCTTACCCATAGCGCGGTTTATGGTACGTCGAGCCGCCTCTATTTGGTTGCTTCGAATACGTCCCTGTTCTATAGATTTCAGACCAAAGGAACCAAACGCAATCGTGATCCCACGTTGTGCAGGGTGACGATACTGAATCGCATCGCGACCTCGCTGTAGTTTTCGATATTTAACTTTCTTTGGTAGTAACATGGTAGGTAATTAAATCTTTTATCTTGCGTTTTGAGTTTGTGTCTGATTCTGCTCGTCAGTATCAAAAATATCTCCTTTGTAAATCCAAACTTTGATACCTACAAGACCGGTGTACGCAAGGTAAGCTTCCGTTCGAGCAAATTCGATATCCGCTCGAAGTGTCTGAAGAGGAACTCGTCCTCGCTTTATCTGCTCATTTCGACTCATCTCCGCTCCACCAATACGTCCAGCGAGTGCAATACGTACACCCTTTACGTCTCTGTTTGCTATCACCTTCTCAATCGTTTGTTTCAAAACACGACGGAAAGGCATACGCTTCTCAAGACTTTCTGCAACCATTTCAGCAACAATTTGCGCATTTGCTTCTGGATTTCGTATCTCTTCAATATCAAGCTTTACCTCAGGTGTTTCGGACAGTTTTAGAGCACGCATTTGTTTTGCAATCTCCTTATGAAGCTTTTGAACACCTTCACCGCTTCGGCCGATAAGCATACCAGGACGGGCGGTCTTCACAATAATGCGAAGCGTACCTGCAATTGCTTACGATCACGGACAAACCAACGTGACTTCCAGTCTCGGATGATTCCCAGTCGATGTGCGTATGGATGTACTACGTGCGTCATAATAAGTTTTTGTAATTAAAATTAGTTTTCGTGATTATTTAGCAACTATTTCTACTTCCTTGTCCGCCGTAACTTTAGTGGAGGTGTGGGTTTTTTCTACAGTAACTGCTTTTTCAGGCTTTACTTCTTTGGTTTCTTTCTTCACATCTTCTTTCATCGACGTCTTTGCAACTTTCTTGGTGGTAGGTATCTCTGCTAGAAGTATACGAATATGCGAAGACTCTTTGTGTATTGGTGATGCTCGTCCAAAAGCTCGAGGCATGAATCGCATAAGTGTTACACCCTTATCAACCATTATATTCTTCACCATAAGGGTATTTTCGTTGAGACTACTATCTGCTTGCTTCGCATTTGCAACTGCATTTACGATAAGCTTACTGAGTGTTTTTGCTCCTTTGTGGGGCATGTAGGTAAGCTCAGAAAGGGCAACCGCTACAGTCTTCCCGACAACAGCACGTGCAATTAAGCGCACTTTGCGTGGAGCCTGACGATTGTTTTTAAGAAAAGCTTGCATGATGGTATGTTATTTTTTTGATGATGCAGCTGCTTTTGCCGCCTTTGCTGCCTGAATTTCAGAATCCTTTCGAGCTTGTTCAAGCTCCTTCTGGATTTTTCCTCCATGTCGCATGAATTTGGTAGATGGTGAAAATTCCCCAAGTTTGTGTCCAACCATGTCTTCTGTACAGAGTACTTCAATGTGGTTTTTGCCATAAGACTCGAGGGTCTACGTATGGTCCTTTTTTAAGTGATCGTGTCATATTGTAATAAAAATGCTCGTGGGCGAGCGTGCGCTCATACTACGCAACGCTAGACCTATTGTCAATTAACTCTATTTTCGTCTCTTACCTACCTTACGGCGTGACACTATAAGTGAATCGCTGTATTTCTTTGGTCGTCGAGTCTTGTGACCCTTGCCAGTAGGTTTTCCAAAGATACTTCGTGCTCGGCGGTGTCCACGACCTTGTCGTCCTTCTCCTCCTCCATTTGGATGATCAACAGGGTTCATCGCTGTACCACGTACCGTAGGTCGTATACCAAGCCATCGACTACGTCCCGCTTTTCCAATCGTGAGCAACTGATGCTCCTCGTTTGAAACAACACCGATAGTAGCCCAGACAGCGCTATTGAGTTTTCGAATTTCAGATGAAGGCATTTTAAGGTGTGTGTGGGTACCATCCTGCGCAAGAATCGTAGCTGAAGTACCTGCTGATCGTATGAGTCGTGCTCCAGCTCCCGGCTTGGTTTCAATATTGTGAATCGCAAGTCCTATAGGAATGTTTCGAAGTGGCATACGTACCCCTGCCACAGGCTTTGCTGTTTCAGAAACTATAAACGTATCTCCAACCTTCATGTCTCTGTGAGCGGTCGTATAGCGACGTTCACCATCAGCATAGCAAAGAAGTGCGATGTATGAACTTCGGTTTGGGTCGTACTCAATCGTTTCTACCTTCGCAGGAATGTCGTGTTTGTTGTAGGTGAAGTCAATCTCACGGAACTTTCGCTTGTGACCACCTCCCATGTGTCGTGAAGTAATCCTACCCTGACTGTTACGTCCCACAGCACGCTTACCTCCCTTGGTGAGGGTTTTGTGTGGCGTAGACACTGTCACTACCTTCTTGTAGGAACGTGTGGTCATGTGCCGTCGTGATGCTGTTGTTGGTCGGTAGTTCTTCATATGCTTATGCTAAGTCAATTTTGTCTCCTTTTTTAAGAAAAACGTATGCTTTTTTTACTCCCACTTTTGTTCCACGTCGATTTCTGAAACGTGCTACGTATGGGCGAGGACCTCGGCGAACAATATTTATCTTACGTGGTGTTATCTTGTAGAGCGCCTGCACTGCGGTCACAATGTCTCGCTTTGTTGCATCCATAGCTACTTCAAATACGTACGTGCCACTTGTGGTCATTTGCAAAGCCTTTTCAGTGATTCGAGGTGTTTTGATGATACGTCCCGGTTCTTTGGTAAGATTGTAGCCAGCAGTATCACCCTTAGGCTTGACCGCTTTCTTGTTTTTTACCACAGCGACATCCTTCTTAGCTTCTGATGCTTTCTTGTTTTCTACCTCGCCTTCTGAAGTTTTTTTGTTAAAAATTGCCATATGCCTTTTATTTATTTACAGCAGGTGTCTGTGCGCCACGACTTTCTATCTCCTTCACCGCATCCTCTGCTCCTACTAGCACGAGGTACTTGTATTTAAGAACATCAACGGGACTTAGACTTCGGACGTGCTCAAGCATCATATTGTTGAAGTTTCGCAAGCTTTTAACGGTATTGTCATCTGTGGTGATGCTCGCAATAAGAGCAGTATTTGCGCGCTTGGTTGCGAGCGACTCGAATCCTTGTATCTTTGCGAGTGCTGCAATCGTGTTTTTTGCTTCTTTTGTCTTTGGTGCTTCAAAAGTCATCGCATCAAGGAAAAGTACTTCTCCATCTTGGAATTTCTTGGTAAGTACTGCATAGAGTGCCTTCACACGCATCTTCTTGTTTATTTTCTGCTTAAAGGTTCGCTCGTTTCGTGGTCCGTGTGCGACACCTCCCTTGCGCCAGATAGGTGAACGTCGTGATCCGTGTCGTGCGCTTCCCGTACCCTTTTGTTTCCAAGGTTTTTTTCCAGTTCCAGATACTTCTGAGCGATCTTTCGCGTGCGCTATAGGTGTTCGAGCATTTGCAAGCATGGCGGTGACTACTTGGTGTACAAGATCTCCATTCCACGCTGCACCAAAAACAGTCTCAGGAAGTGCTACTGTTCCAGTTTCTTTACCACTCATGTTGTATATCTTTGCGTCCATGATATTGATTGAATTACAAGCCTCGAACCTCGATAAGGGTGCCCGTTCTTCCAGGAATAGCTCCTTCGACAATGAGCTGATTTTTTTCTTTATTGATACCCACCACTGTAAGGTTCTTCACAGACACAAGTCGTCCTCCCGTTCGTCCTCCCATTTTCATACCCTTTGGGACACGACTTCGTAGACCTCCTCCAATAGAACCAGGAGATCGTTCGTTGTGCTTTTGTCCATGGGTGCGAGGTCCTCCTGCAAAATGGTGGCGCTTTATAACTCCTTGATGACCCTTTGCCTTGGCAATGCCGGAAACCATTATCTTGTCACCCACAGCAAATGCATCATCGACATTGATAACTGCACCTTCTGTGACAGCCATATCTTCAATGTTCTTTGATCGATACTCACGGAAATAGCGGAAAAGACCCTTTGGTCGTTGTGCTTTGTTTACTCGGCCTTCCTTGCGTTCTCCAAATGCCACCTGTACAGCGTTGTAGCCATCTTTTTCCTCAGTCTTGACCTGTGTGACGGTATTTGGCCCTGCGTTGAGTACAGTAGCAGGATGCACACGACCTTCTTCATCGAAGATCTGTGTCATGTATTCTTTTGTAGCGAGTATAAATTTCATTTTTGAAACCAAAAACTGTAGGGCGTATAAAAACAGATGCAATTCGAGGCGTGCAAACAAAATACTGCGAGTCGTATTAAATTATACGATGAGAAGTATTTTGTGCAGCACAACGATGAAGTGCGCTGTTTTTAAAGACCTTGCTAACAAAAAAGGCCTACACTGAACCACTAGCCAGTGAGGCTTACGGTCCAGAGGTTCCCTATCATTGCTGTCGGTGGAACATGGCTAGTACCTTACGATACTTCTATTAGCCTCGGTACTATACAGGAATGGGTTAAAAAATGCAACCCCGTAGTAGAAATTGACGATGCACTTTGTGCGCTCGACCACAGGTCGAGCTTCGTCAATTTTCACTACTGGGTATGACACACCAATAAATTGACTTACAAAAATGTTCTGATACTCTAGGTTTAGTAACAAACATGTACTTCATATTGCTGAAGTGGGTGCCCGCGAATCAGAGAAGGAGGCTGCTAGTAGCGAAAGCGAAGGTTGTTGGCCTCGATTTTTTATCAAACACTGAACGTCTGAGTATGCCAGACCACCCTATCACCTTAGGGAAAAACTGTGTTAGGTGGATAGAAGATAATCTGACGCACTTCACTTCAGCAATTCGTTAAAGGCCAGGGACGTTATTTTGTCCCTGGCCTTCACTTTTTTACGCAAGCACATTTCAAGGCCGATAGATTGTATCTACCGGCCTATTTCTTTTCGTCGTTCATACGTATTCGCAGCCTATTACGCAGCTTGAGTTTCGCGAACTACCCCAGTAAAGCCTGACAAGACAATGTTCTGTTGTTTACACCAAGTCATGAAAGCATCATACTCGGGCCGCTCAGCATTGGGTGGGACTCGAATCACCAACACTCCGTTCTTAACAACACCTCTCAGAGTCAACCTTACTGGATTATACGGAGGGAGGGTCCCTGCCAAAATGGTAGGGTCGTCACTTATGATTCTGAATTCATTCCATTCTTCTTTTTTTGAGGGAATATAGCCACAATTTTCGCATTTTCCACACATAACTTTCTCCTTATTTGGTGAATTTTCATCTTAATTTCCTCTAATTTTCATGGTACTCCGAATGTAGAGAGAGTCAAATGGTAATCTGTTCACGTTGGTGGACTACTCAGAAGGCCAGGACAATGCTTGTCTCTGGCCTTATTTTTATTCCTTTGAAAGAGTTTAGTGCCACATTATTGGCTCAAGGTTACTGAACAACCAACTGTTCCATATTTATATCATTTCTCCTGCACCATTCTGTGAACTTTGTAAAAAGAACATGGGGACTTGCTGGAACTTGCACAAGTAAAACAAATTGTTCCAGAATTTGTCTTTTCTCAACCCGTCCATTTAAACCCTTTGGGAGGGTTTTTATTAAACGTCTTGCACCCCTTGTACGAATGACATATTCATCCCTTGGTATTTCACCACCTCAACTACGCTACTGGGGATTACAGATTTCTTCCATCTTGCCATTTATGTTCAATCCCTTTCTCTGCGCACCATTCAATGAATACGAACGCACCGTCAGCAGGGTATTTTGGCACTTTGATTACAAGCTCGTTTCCGACAATCTCCCACTCCAGACCTTCGGGAATTGTCTCCACCAGGTCATCATCGAACGGTATTATATGCTTCACTTTTCTTTTCATAAAACCTCCGTACCATTTTTATACAACTTTTAACTCAGTCGGCGTCATTAAGAACGCAATTCCTGTCTACGCAGGCAGGTAATCCACGACTGAGCAACACCAAATTCAACATTGTGTTGAATTGGCTGTATAGTCTCTTTAAACAACAGTCTCTTTTCCCTTTGACGTTCGTTAGTTGTAATACTTACATAAACAAAAAATAGCCCTGTTGGGCGGTTTTTTTAGTACATGTATCACTACAGAGCAAGGTCTAACTTTCACGAAGGTATCCGAGAAAGAGTAGACTAAAATACCATCAGCATGATGGTATTTTAGTAACATTATCTAAGCGCCGTCCGCCTTGCTCCCGGCATGTAACAAAACCTAAAAGAAAAAACCGCTCTCTTCAGAGCGGTTTTTTCTTAACGTTTTCTAACTCATCTTGACATCAATATTGACGCCAGATGGTAGAGAGAGGTTTGTTAGAGCTTCAACTACTTTCGGATCGGGATTCAAGATGTCAATCATACGCTTATGAACTCGCATCTCAAATTGTTCTCGCGCATCTTTGTGAACGAATGTGGCGCGGTTGACCGTGTATTTCTTGATTTCCGTTGGCAATGGTACAGGACCAACCACTTTTGCTTCGTATCGAAGCGCTGTGTCCATAATCTGCTTAATGCTTGCATCAAGAATCTTATGTTCGTAGGCACGAATGCGGATACGTAGTTTACTACCCTCACCCACCGGTGCAATCTTTGAGCTTTTCGAAACCTTCTTTGTGGTTTTAGTTGCCATAGAAGTAGTGGTTAAAAACAATGGGTTTAGTTAAGCGTTGATCTTAGTAACAACTCCCGCTCCAACAGTCTTGCCTCCTTCACGGATTGCAAAGCGCTGTTGCTCTTCTAGTGCGACAGGTGCAACAAGCTTAACCTTAAAGGTTACCGTGTCACCTGGCATCACCATTTCTACTCCTTCCGCTAGGGTTACTTCACCTGTTACGTCCGTAGTACGTACATAAAACTGTGGTTTGTATCCACTGAAGAATGGAGTGTGTCGTCCCCCCTCCTCTTTCTTAAGAATGAGTACTTCTGCCTCAAAGTCAGTGTGAGGAGTAACTGTCCCAGTCTTTGCAAGCACCTGTCCACGATGCACATCATCTTTCTTTGTACCACGTAGAAGAATACCAGCATTGTCTCCAGCCTGACCTTCCTGAAGTTGCTTGTTAAACATTTCGATACCGGTGATAGTGGTCTTGCTCGTTGGCGTAATTCCAACGATATCAACTTCCTCTCCAATCTTGATAACTCCTCGTTCAATACGACCAGTCACCACGGTACCACGACCTTCAATAGAGAAAATGTCCTCAATAGGCATAAGGAAAGGTTTGTCTATCTCTCGCTTTGGAACTGCCACATAGGAATCCAAGACATCAGCAAGTTCAAGAATCTTCTTTGCCCATTCGTCATCCATTGACGTAGCTTCAAGAGCCTTAAGTCCTGAGCCACGAATTACAGGAGCATTCTTACCATCAAATCCGTTTGCAGTGAGAAGATCACGAAGTTCTTCTTCAACAAGATCAAGCATGTCCGCGTCGTCTACCATGTCACACTTGTTCATAAACACAACTATCTGAGGCACACCAACTTGGCGAGCCAAAAGTACGTGCTCACGAGTCTGTGGCATAGCACCGTCTGTCGCTGCGACCACGAGTACAGCTGCATCCATCTGTGCGGCTCCTGTAATCATGTTCTTGATGTAGTCTGCGTGTCCCGGTGCGTCTACGTGCGCATAGTGACGATTTGGTGTCTCGTACTCAGAGTGGTGAAGAGCAATAGTAATACCACGAGCTCGTTCTTCTGGAGCGTTGTCGATACCGTCTACGCCCTCAAGACGTGCAGAATATCCCTTATCTACTGCAAGAGATCCAAGCACATGAAGAATAGCGGCGGTTGTAGTGGTCTTGCCATGGTCAACGTGGCCTATTGTACCAACGTTTACATGGGGCTTTGACCTATCAAAAGCTTCTGCTGCCATAATACTTAATGTTAAGTGTTGAGCTTCCTTGCGAAGGTGAAGGCGCGAGAACTTGGCCTCAACTTCGAAAGGGTGCTCTGAATTGTTATAAGTCAGACACGAACGTTACTGTGAAAGCAAGAGGAAAATAAATTTTTGAAAACAAAACTACGGTATGCTCCAAATTTTCTTATTTTCGTTTTTACAAACCCAGAAACGAATTTATGCCAGCTCTAACAACATTTAATAAAACCTCATTACGTATACCTTTCTCAGGCATTGGAGACATACAAAGAGCCTCCGCATATCACAGAAAAAAATACGCGCAGATGCGGTAAAGGAATACTACCGCAAGTCACACCGAAGTCAACCCTGTAGTGAAAGTTTACGAGGCTCAAACCAAGGGTTGAGCGCATGAAATGCATCGTAAACTTCTACTACAGGGTCAACCCGGTAGTAGAAATTGACGAGGCTAAATCCTCTAGATGTAGCGCATGAAATGCATCGTCAATTTTCACTACCGGGTCAACCCTGCGAAAAATAGCGTATTTTATTGTTTTTATGTATTTATTACGTAAACAAAACTTAAAAGGTTTTTTTGCTACGTAACGCAATAAAACCTTTATTTTTTTCAGAAAGTATTGTACCCAAACACTATACACAGGAAATACGGGGTAAGCTCGGTACAGGGCAGGCCGCACACTAACTCTCCTATCCACATTTCCCACTACAGGTGTCTGAGAGACTACATTGAATCACGTCACAAAAGCCATGTTTGATTATTTCCTCCGCGAGTTCTCTTCCCCCTTTACGAACCATATTCCCCCCACTCATCACGTACACATGTTCTGGTGCAAGGTGGTCAAGAAGTGACGGGTGGTGACTGATAATGAGGAAGCCGGTGCCCTCCTTCTTGAGTGCGTCAATAGCTTTAAAGACAGTATGGAGCGCATCTATATCTACCCCGGAGTCTATCTCATCAAGAATGGCGTATTTGGGTTGCAGTGCGGCAAGCTGTAACACTTCAGAAAGTTTTTTTTCACCACCGGAAAGTCCTGCTGTTAATGGACGATCAAGTAAATCAGGATTGATTGAAAATAGCTTAGCTTTGTCCCGTAAGTTCACATAGAACTCAAGTACCGATATATCAGTCTGATGCGTAGCGACATACGCCTTATGGAGAAACGTCGCAAGGGTTAATCCTCCAACTTTTGGCACATTCTGCATGGAGAGAAAAATACCCAGATGTGCTTTCTTTTCCGTAGGAAGATTGGTTATATCGACACCATCTAGTTCAAGTATTCCAGACGATACACGATAGCTTGGATGCCCCAGCAGTGCGTTGACGAGGGTACTCTTTCCAGAGCCGTTAGGTCCCATAAGTACCGAGACACTACCACTTTCTATACACAAGGACGTATCCCGTACGACGTTTTTCCCCTCGTTTTCTTTCGAAACTGCATCCGAGGAAATCTCTACACAAATATTTTTTAGTTCGAGCATGGTTATCAATTCGAAATTTTTAAATAGATTTAAGAGCTTCTTCTAATCCTCGGAATAAAAGTAATGCACACTTTTGTCTCCCTGCGGTTACCTCTACACCAAGCATCGAGTATATTGTTTCTTCGGTAATAGTCTTTGCTTCTTCAACAGATAGACCCTTCAATTTGTCAGTCAACATCGATGCTGCTGCTTGCGAAATACAACAACCAACACCCGAGAAAGTTGCTTGTTGTATTGTTGTACCGTCTAGTTTTAAATACAAAATAAAAGAATCTCCACATGAAGCATTTTTAGCAGGCACTCGAACATCAGGCTCAAACATCTCCTCTTTGTTATGAGGCTTACTATTGTGGTTGAGTATGTGCTGTTTATAAATTTCAGAGTCCATCCCGTTAGAGACAGCCCCGCCATGGCGGGGCGTCGGTTAATCTATTAATGTTTGTATTTTATGTGTTTTTCATTATTCAAACTGCTTTCTACTATTCTACTCTTTTTCGTCTCTAACGGGACTCATAACGATAATTTATAATTTGAAGTTTATATATTAAAAATTTCCTTAGCTTTTTTTATACTACTAACCAGTGCGTCTATATCTTCTTCGGTTGTATACAAATATATACTTGCTCGTGTTGTCGCGGGCACATTAAGCTCCGTATGTAGTGGAACAGCGCAGTGATGTCCTGCCCGCACCGCTACACCATTTTTACCAAGTATTTCAGCCATATCGTGAGGGTGCACAGTATCGAGTGTAAAAGAAACGATTCCCACATTATATGCTGGTTCCGCCGAGTATAAGGTACTGCCTTCTATTTTCTGTAACTCTTGTTGAGCATATGCAAGTATTTCTCGACAATGTGTCTGTATCTTTTCGACACCAATCTTTTCAAGATATTCAACTGTAGTCTTAAGCCCTATGACACCAGCAATGTTCGGTGTCCCCGCCTCAAAACTCCACGGCTTCAGACCGAGCACAAAATCGGTACGAGTCACGTCTTCAATAATACCACCACCTAAGAAGCTCGGGGTCAGTTTTGCAAGCTCACTCTTTTTTCCATACAGCACTCCCACACCCGTCGGTCCACACATTTTATGTCCGGAGAAAAAAAGAAAATCTGCACCAAGTAATGTCACGTCGACAGGCATGTGACCCACTGCTGCGGTCGCATCGACAATCACAAGAGCACCCACCTCATGCGCACGGCGTGCAACGCGTGTAACATCGTTTATCGTACCGAGAACATTGCTTGCAAGCGTAAGAGCTACGAGTTTTGTCTTAGAAGTAATCACTTGCTCCGCTTGCTCATAGTCAAGTTGAAAGTTTTCACCAAGCTCGATATAGCGGATGTTGAGTTTTTTCCGTTTCGCAAACGCTTGAAGTGGTATGAGTACCGCACTGTGCTCCATAATCGTGGTCACAACCTCATCTCCTTCTTGAAACATGTCTGTATGTTCAAGCGCGTACATGAGCATATTTGAAGAACCCGTTGCCCCCGCAGTAAAAATTATTTCATCAGCTTGTGCGCCAATAAAACGCGCAACCACCACCCGTGCCTCCTCGTACTCATTACTTGCTCGCTCTGCTTCTTTGTATAGTCCTCGATGTATATTTGCCCTATACGTGCGGTAGTACGCGTCCATAGCTTCAAGTACTGGCTCGGGTGTGAGGGATGTTGCCGCACTATCCAAATATATCAACGCATCTTTCTTAGAAAGTATAGGGAAGTCTTTTTTAATTTTTGCGAGGTCCATGATGCTAATTTGAAATTTACAATTTTTTACCCATTACTCTCCATCTCTAACTCAATCAACTTGTTAAACTCCACAGCATACTCAAGTGGAAGCGCTTTGGTAATAGGGTCGACAAATCCAGAAACAATCATACGGATAGCATCATCCCGAGTAAGCCCTCGACTCTCCAAGTAAAACAGCTCCTCCTCCCCTATGCGCCCTATGGTTGCCTCGTGACTTATCATAACGTCATCCTGTTTGTTCATCACTGAGGGAAAGGTGTTCGCTTCTGAGAGAGGGTCGAGAAGGAGTGAGTCACACACGAGTGAAGCAGAAGCTCCTACAGCATCTCGAGAAACCTTAATCAAACCTCGATAGTTCGAAATACCCCCGTCCTTACTGACTGACTTTGAGCGAATCGTACTTGATGTATGTGGCGCGAGATGTATCGCTTTTGCCCCCGTGTCCTGCACTTGCCCCTTACCGGCAAAAACGAGGCTCAAGTTGTCACTTTTTGAACCTTCTCCTCGTAACACAGAGCACGGATACAACATTGTCACCGCAGACCCCATGTTACCACTCACCCAATTCATTTCTCCATAGGCGTCTACTAGTGCCCGCTTGGTGTTGAGGTTGTACGTGTTGTGTGACCAATTTTCAACACTGATGTACTTAATCTTTGCACGTGCACGTACAAATATCTCGACACATCCCGCATGAAGTGATGAGGCGTTATACCTCGGTGCACTACACCCTTCAATGTACGTCACCTCGGAACCCTCGTCAGCAATGATAAGTGTATGTTCAAACTGTCCACTCGCGCTTCTGTTCATTCTGAAGTATGCCTGCAAGGGTTCCGCCACTTTGACACCCTTCGGTATGTATATAAACGTACCACCACTCCAGACCGCCCCGTGGAGCATGGTAAACGCATGGTCCCGCGCAGGAACGCACGTATTCATAAAATATTCTTGTACCATGTCAGGATGGCTTTTGAGCGCGGAGTCCATGTCCTCAAAAATAACGCCATCCTTCAGAAGAGATTCTTTAAGTTTGTGGTACACCACATGTGAGTCATATTGCGCGCCCACACCACCGAGGTACTCTTGCTCGGCTTTCGGTATCCCGAGCTTATTGAAAGTGTCGACTATTTCTGTCGGCAAATCGTCCCACCGAGTAGCCTCGGCTACTTCCGGATCAATATAGTAGACAATGTTCTCTAAATCGAGTTTTGCTAAGTCTGGACCCCATGTAGGAAGTGGGGTCTTTTCATAGAGTGCAAATGCTTCAAGACGTCTCTCTTTCATCCATACCGGCTCATTCTTGCTGTGAGATATGTGCTCTACGAGCTCCTTGGTTAACCCTTTTTGAAATGCTTCGTATGCCATAGGTCTCTCTAGTATATAGATGTGTAGAAAGAGAGCAAAAACACCACAACGTCGCTCAGTTAGAACTAACGAGCCAATACATCAAAACTCACTGAATCAACTAAAATAACTTGGTGAATATCTGAAGCAGAAGTTCGATACAATAACGCAGCAGTACAAGACGCGTCTTCTCCATTCCATTCATACTCACTCACCATTTGATCATACAGACGAACTGAGATGCCTTGAGTGACGCTCTTTTGAAATACCATTGTTTCTCCTTGAAAACACACAGTAGTAATGTATATGTTCGACGTACCCTTGGTAAGATTGTTGACTGCTGCTTTATACGAAACCGTATCTCCATACCGCACAGTTTCAGACGACACAAGTGTAAGTGCACCTTCAATATCAGAAGCAATGGGTTCTATGGCTTGTGCGAGTTGCTTAGCAGCACTCGTAACGATAAATCCAAACCCAAGCGCCATACTTCCCACAAGTAAGATACCTAAGTAGGGTCTAATATGTCGGAAATTATTCTCAATGTTGGTGTCAATCACTATCTTGCAGTATACCACAGCCCGACGTACAAAAAATGTAAAACGTGTATACTTTAAGCATATATCCTCAATAAAAAATATGAAACTATCACTCTATAAAAATCCTACCGTTCTTGCGTTGAGCGCCGCTTGTATTTCTGGTGTGTCGATTTTTATTAACAAATTTGCAGCTACTTCTTTGCAAGACCCTATCCTATTTGCTGGGTTAAAAAATACAATGGTTGCATTATGTTTGGTTGGTATTGTCCTCGCGTACTCAAAAAAAGAGGAGCTAGGTACTATTTCAAAAAAACAATGGGGGCAGTTGGTGCTTATCGGTCTTATAGGCGGAGCGATACCTTTTGGACTCTTCTTTACAGGACTAAATATGATTCCTGCCATTAACGGAGCAATGATACACAAAACACTGTTTATTTGGGTTGCGCTTCTTGCTATATTTTTTCTACGTGAACAACTCTCTCCATTACAATGGTTAGGGGTTTCTTTACTCTTTGCTTCGAATCTTGTCATTGGTGGCTTTGGAGGGTTTACAGGAAGTACGGGGGAGCTACTTGTCTTTAGTGCAACACTTTTCTGGGCGGTTGAACACCTTCTTGCTAAGAAAATGTTAGGTGAACTTTCTGTACATATCGTTGCGAGTGGACGAATGCTATTTGGTTCAATATTCTTAGGTATTTTTCTTGCGGTGACCGGGCGCTTGTCAGGTTTAGGTGACATGACCTCGATAAGTACCCTATGGACAGCACTTACTGGTATCTTTTTACTTGGCTATGTCGTCACGTGGTATTCTGCACTGAAATACGCACCTGTGGCATACGTTGCTACACTTCTCGTACCCGCTACACTCGTTACTAATATTCTTACCGCTGTTTTCATAACAGGTACACTTACTGAAACTCAAGCGCTCTCTGGTTTTCTCATGATACTTGGCACCACCTGTATCATCTTTTTTATGAGGCATTCAGGGACTATTACCACTTCAAAGATAGCCGTCACTGGATAACGTATGGACGGAATACTTCGTTGTAGTCGCTATGCGTTTGGGCCTACGTCATATAAATATCCACTTCTCTTTGAGTACATTTTATTGATTTCTTCATGGTACTATTCATTTAAGGATATAAATTAATTATAAAAATATGGAAGGTGAAAAAATACAGGAAATTGTTGATATGCAAAGAGAAAGAGTGTTGTCGGACGCCGAACTACTACGCAGAAATGCTTCGTACGTCTATAGCGAAAAAGAGAATAGTTTGCGACTAGATTTAACAAATGAACAAGTGTGCGAGCTACTTGAAGACAGAATATCGTACACGAAAGAACTACTTGACGACGCGTTTATAAACAAGGATATCAATAAAATTCACACTTTATCAGGAAATATTCTTTCTCTTGAAGCTCAAAAAGATCTTTTTAGTACCAATGATTCTCAAGCTGAAAACGGTGACACCGAAGAACTTCAAAAAGATCAAGGCGACGCAACTATAGAAGCGAGTGAACAACAAGGCGAAATGCCTAAAGAAATAGTAATGAGAGACTACTATGAAAACAAACTTAGTGAAGCCGATATTTCAAATCGATATGAAACTTTTTCTAACCTATCTTTTACATCACTACGTTTATTGGAAGAAGATGTTGAAGGAATGGAGGATGCTCGTGAACAAATAGAATACATCACTTCTATACTACCTGGTTTCAATATAGATAAGCTCTCAAAAGAAGAAGTTCTCATAATTCACGATAGAATAAAAAAGTGTGAAGATGATCCAACAAAAATCCTTTTGGAAGAAAAGGATTATGTAGAAGCCTTACGGTCTGATCAACAGGGGAAAGATGCATGGGCTGACATCTCTGAGATTATAAAAAATATTGATAATGGCTCATACGAAAAAGGTGAGAAAAAAATAACAGAAAATAGATTACTTCGAATTAATACGTATATACGTAATACTCTTGCCCGTGATTTTGAAAAATACTGTAGCGATTTCAATGTTCCTGCAAAATCAACTTTAGAAATAGTTGTTAATGATTCTCTCATTAAGTTTGAAGGAGAAAGATCCCAACAGGAAACCGAAAATACCATAAAAAATATTAGATATATTTTAATGATAGGGAAAAGATTAAAAGAAATATTAAGCGAAGAGGAACTAAAGAAAATTGATTTTGGCAAATATAGTGAGGGTGAAATTGCTACATTGAAAAGTATGTTACTAACATCAACCAGAAAGACACTTCCATTGACCCCAAAACAAAGAAAGTACGCACACAATATAATTAAAAAACGTATCCATTCGATAGTAACAACACCTTCAGATTGTTGGGAAAAAATTCAACACATTCTAAGTTCAACTGAATAATAAAAATATGTGTGTGTCATTTTGTTCGCACATTCTCTAAGTAAACTGTGTATACTTCACATCATGGACGGAGTACTTCGTTGTAGTCGCTATGCGTTTGGGCCAAATAGGCTTCACTTTTGTGGCCCAGATGCAAACAGAGAAATTTGGGACTACCTCAACGACGGCTTTACCGACTTTGGTCTGCAAAAACTTCTACGAGGATTTGAAACACTGTACCCGTACCTTGACCGCATAGCTCGGAGCAACCACATACCTGACCCGTTTGACCCACGCGTCGTCGAGGCGTACTGGATAGGCAATGAACTCCTTAGCGGTGTGGATAAAAACACTCTACATCAATACTTTATTGATGATTTGCGACTGAAAGATAAGCTCCCTATAAAAACTTTTCGAGTTTTGGAAGACCGTATCAGTAAAGGTATTCTTCCCAATCACAACTACCATGTTCTTGCTGTGCCAAAAAAAATGGGCTCTCCAGATAGTGCAACCATTAACGCAATTGATTCCTGCCGTATTAGCTGGGGCAAGGTCATTGAAGTGAGTGGTCCAAACATCACATTACTTTATGAACCACTTCAGATTCTAAACAACAAGTTTTTCCTTGGAGCACCGATAGAAAAAAAGATAGTGCGTAGGCTTGAGGCTGAATATGACATCGAGATGCTACAGCCTGGACAATTCATTACACTTCATTGGGATATCCCTTGCGAGGTACTCACTGAGAAAATAATAGAACAGCTCAAATTCCACACATTGAAAGCTATACAAATAGCAAACCTTGACTAAGCAAGACATATCCACATAATAACAAAAGAAAATACCTGTAGGAAAAGAAAAACGTCAAAGGAGGAATTATGATACTTCACTCAGCAGACACCCGATGCAATACCGACCCTGTTTTCCAACCAGCAACACTCATTCACACTGTCCCCATTCCTGAAACTCCCTCTCAAGTATGTGCACTGTACGGTTTTACCTGCGTGCACAACATGAAAAGGAATTTTCCGCTTGAGAATAACCCCATACTCAAAACAATCATCGAGTATGGTCGTTTTCCAAGTGACGAATTCATCAGAAAATTTATTCCGCGACCATTTTTAATCCTTGAAACGCGCTATGGCCGGGAACCCACCATCGAAGAGATGTACTACTACTGGGAAAGTGAACACCAACACGTGCAAGAAGGAGAAACACCTGTTTTTCTCGTAGAAGTGACCGATCTGGAACTAGAAGGTAAAAATGTTCTTCATCGAGGTAAGGTGATTGGTTCACGCTTTCCACAAAATCCTTCCGTGGTTATTTTCAACCACCTTGGATACCCTGTCGAGGTTGGGATAAAAGTTTTCGTGCACAACTTCGAAATCGCCGAGCTTGTCCCGCTGGATTTTCCGCTATAGCCGCTCTTCCTTTCTTTATAGAGCGCCGATTGCTTTTGCTCTCGGCGCTTTATCTGTACACTAGCATTTATGCATGTATACATTTTTGGTAACCCTGACATAGAAATGGACTCACTTCCCATACGACTTCTGCCGAAGCTGAGAGAATTGTTTCCTGAAGTCACCTTTATCGTACTCGACCCAAACGAAGAATGGGGAGTGGAAAAGGATATGATCATCATCGACACCGTGATTGGAATAGAAAAGGTTACCGTATTTGAAAATCTCGAGGCCTTTAGCAAAACTCCTCGTGTCACCTGCCATGATTTCGACGCCTACACCAACCTGCAGTTCCTCAAGAAACTCGACAAGATAGATTCAACTTACATCATCGGTATACCAGTAGGTATACCTGAAGATAGACTCATTCCAGACCTTACTGAAGCCATAAAAACAGCTCAAACAATAGAATACTAGTATTAATTATAGTATGTATACTAGTGTTCTTTTTTTTCTCATGTACAATCGAAAATAGGTACATACACTGAAAGATACTGGCTTTCCAAACACAAGAGAGGTGAAGAAATGATAAACTGGAGAATCCAACCGAAACCCGCAGACACCACGATATTCCTTCACGTTTCGTGTGAGAGAGACGGCACCACACCAAAGAACATAGAAGTAAAATCCAACCTGTGTATCGAAAAAAACAGTATTTCAGAAATTGACAACAGGTTAGACATCTTTTGGCCTCTTGCGCGCTGGATACAGCAGCACAAAAGCATGGAAAAAAAGACCAAACCGAGACGCACCAAAGGACAAACTTTCACCATAGGTCTTTATTTCTACGAGGATGGTCGCCCTATTGAAATGCGCAGTAACACAGGAGACAACGAGCTTGTTAAAAAGTTTGTCTCTGTGGCCATGGACTGGCTTGTAGATGAAGGGTCTCTAATACAACTCAATCCCATGTCTACGGACGTGGAAAGTTGAACGAGTAGAAAAATCCAGAGTAGTAAAATACCGTCACACAGCCTTTGTGTGACGGTATCATTATTACAGGAAGTGCGCGGCATAGGACATACAAGGGTACACGGATGAGATTTCAAAATTCGAGATTATTGTTTCCGTATGCACGTGATAATAGTAGTGGTTCCAGTATAAAAAATATAAATCTACTACCACATGTTATTTAATACGCTCCCCGTTTTTCCACGCCAGCTCAAAAAGTGGTTTTATGGAATGAACCAATTCTTCTGATTCGATAGCCACAATAAATGGATCTTCACCAAGGGATGTGATGGCTAATTTATTTCCAAAAATGGCGAAATCCATGTGAGAATTGCGCAGTTCAGGCAAAAAACGTACTCTCTGATTTTTGCTAAACATAAACTTCTTAGCAAGACGAATATTAAATGGGTTGTCTGAGACAAGCTGACGAAAGCCTGGATTTATAATCCCCTTTTTCATCTCATGAAGCCACTTATCAAGAAGTCCTGGAAAATGATCCTCTATTCTTCGATAGGAGGAAATAAGAAAGACATCTTGAAAATTATTCATATCTTCCCAAACACTAACAATACCTTCCTTAGTTTCGTGATAGGTAATCTTCGGACGCTTCTTACCTCGATTCCCCAGCGAGCGAAAGATGGGAAGCATTTCATGAAAATTTTTATAGTTGTTCCGCAGCTTGTTCAGTATTACTGAAGGATCAGTAGGTTGATAGATGTTTATTTTTGTTTCCAGGGATTCACTGGCATACCCCCTTTTAATGAGTCCTTCCAAAATTACATAAATTATGGGTCTTTTCAGTTGTGTGATTCTGGCAATTTCTTTCACATTGCCTATATTGAGTTCTAAAAGAGCCAAATATACTTTTGCTTCTTTTTGAGTAAAACCCACTTCCTCCAGAAGCTTTTCAAGTCCTTTGTCCATGAGTTCATGGTACTATGAACAATAATTCTGTCAATATATTTGACAAATCAAATTGGAAAGTTGCTATATTAAGCCAAAATAAGGCAAAACTTCAATTATATTGATTGACAAAGTAACATGTAACGCTATCTTGCATGACAGATACATAGATGGCTGTTTGTCAAAAATACCAAATGGAGGGGTAAAATGAATACTGATACATGTAAACACAAAGGACAACTTGGAAATTTCTGCAGTGAATGCGGTGAAGCAGTTCGTAAAAAATGTCCTGAATGTGGAGCAATGGAGCTCATAGGGCGAAAATTTTGCGACGTAGAAGTTAGGGCAGCAGAAAAGTGCCATCAAGAATACAGGGATAGCATTGGCGACCTAAGAGTGGGAACGGGTTTTGTTTTAGCTCTTCTGTCACTCCTAGTAGGCGCTTACTTTCTACTCAGATTTGAAAGTATATCTTTCCTGCTCACTGTTCCAATTAGTTGCTGTTTCTTAGGTGTTGCATGGCAATGCGTTGCTTTAACAAGAATAGATAAAAAATTTGCAATAGATTTCCCTGAGTACATGGAAGCGTTAGACGAGAGTGGTTATTGGAAATCGAATATCTAACTGTATTCGCAAGATTAGGGCAGAGCTAAAGTTTACTTGCTCTGCCTTTTGTTATAAATACACATCACCTTGTATCAAAATATATAATTTTTATAAACTCAAGCAATCTGTTTTCAGAAATAATACTAGAATTAATTCTAGTATTATTTAAAATTTAGTGTATAGTACCTTGCAGGCTGAGTGTTCACTGAAGCACTTATTTAGTTTAAGTAAACCCTGGAGGAGAAAATGTCTAAACTTATCGCTTTCCTGCTGATTCCCGAATGCAAGTCATGCAAATCTTGCACTTATGCAACAGACAATCCGCCCGAAATTTTTCGGAAGGAATTCGCCGAAGTGCGTCCGTGGGAGGAGTACACACCTCACCCGAATCATCGACTCGTAGTATGGCTCGGTGACGGAAAAAACAAGAAACAGCTACCTGATGAGGAGGTGAAAAGAATGCTCGGTTGCGCTGAAGGTACGGTCGAGTACTTTTGGCAGTGTTACGTATGTCGAAAAATCGTAAGTATGGAAGCATGCCCGCATGATCACAGTGAAGATGATCTTTGGAATCTTGACCTCTGCAAATGTCCGGATGCTTGGAGCTTCCCGGAAGAAGTCTCTTAAACAAAACAGACACAAGCCCCTCTCACAAGGGGCTTGTTCTTATTTTTAATCATCCAACCTATCATGACATATCAAGGATTTCGCTATAATTAAGAGGACTTCAGTATAGAACTGAATCAACTATACGGAGTGCTCCGCATAGTGGGCTCTTTGACGTAATTCCAATTCTTTTTCAAAATACTCATCTTCTATTACTTGCCGTAGCGCATTACAATCTTTTCCATCACGCTCGTTTGCTTCACATTTCTGAAGAAGCTCATTTCTCCACGTTTCAAGGTCTCGCAACTCTTGTTGATACATTTCAATAATCTCTTGTTGTTCTTCTGAGAATTCGTTTCGCTCTTCACGATTTGGCGCTGCGGCGCAGGACATACAGGGGTCATAGGCACGGATGAGCTTTTCGAGCTCGAAAGTTATCGCCTCCACGTCAGTCACCCCTTTTGCCACGAGATCTTCGACGAGTCGTCCGCAGTCCTCTTCAATATTTATCTGGTTTTGCCCTGTAGGTACGATGACTTCTCCATCCATTATCTTGCCGTCCGCCCCTACATGAATCTTATGGTAGAGCGCTCCACGAGGAGCCTCAATAACCCCAATACCTGTGGCTTCTCGATATGGCATCTTAACCAAATCTTCTTGTACTATAGGGTTGTTTTTAAGAAGGTCGATACTCTCATCAACCGAATGCATAATTTCTATTGCCTGAGCCAAGTTGTTGTGAAAAATGTTTGTTGAGGGAAACAGTGCAAGTGCGGATTGACACGATTCTTTCGTCTTTGGATGTAGCTTATCCCGAGCTATGTTCATACGAGCAAGTGCACCCACCATATAGGAGTCTCCTTTGTACTGATACGCGCTCGCTTGCGAGTATGGCAATACCACGTGCTCGACAAGCTCACGGTAGAGCTTCTCGTCATACACCTCACCCTTACTCGTACGTATTCTGCCATTAATATATCCATACCCTTCGTCAGGCAAAAGTGCCATGTAGTCGGTATGTCGGTCAAAGGCAAACGTGCATTTCTCAAACTCCGCGACAAGTCGTACCGTAGCCTCGCGTACACTTTCAAGTTTTTCTATTGCTTGCGCGACCTGTTCGGCATCCGGATACTTAATAAAGCCTCCAATAGCCGGAAACATCGCGTGAATTGACCTCCCTGCAATGATAGTAGCGAGGAAGTTCCCCGCGCTCTTTATCGCAAACGCATCATGTAGCAATTGGTTCTCATGGGGGTCGTTTTCATCAAAGTCGAGAAACGCATCCTTCCCATAGATGTCCGGCATACAGAACAGGTAGAGGTGGAGTGCATGGTCGCGAATTGTGAGTCCATGCAGGGTAAGAGCGCGAAGCATCATTGTTTGCTTGGTAGGCTGTATATCAAGTGCCATCTCGCATGCTTCAATAGCAGCGAGCACATGCGCGTTTGAACACGTACCGCAGATGCGTGAGAGGTGTGATGGTACCGCTAGAATACTTTTACCTTTCAGAGCTTCCGTAAAGAAACGTTTGTATTCTTCAGTTATGAAGTGGACCTTGGTCGCCTTCCCATCTTCGACAGTGATACTGATAGACGCGTCACCTTCTATCTTAGTGATGTGTTCCAGCTCTATGTTTATCATGTGCATACCCGGTAGTAGAATTTTAATTCGTAATAGTTAAGATTGTGCTTGAGCAAGCTCGGGCCGAAGCTCTGCCACAAGTCCGTTCACCGCTTTCAAAAACATGTCAGCATTCATCGGGCATCCAGGGACTGAAGCATCTACCGTCACAACATCCGCCACTTTCTTTACTTCGGGAAGTGCGCCAAAACGGTCAACGAGAAATTGTATCGCTTCTTTTTGCTCGGGGGTAAAGGTATTGCGCTGACTTGCTGGCACTCCCGTCACTGCACATGCTCCCACCGCTACCACTTTTTTACTACGACTCCTGATGTCTTTAAGCTTTTCTTCGTGCTCAGGGCTTGCGATAGCTCCCTCAATAAACGCAATATCAAATTCGTCGTAAATGTTATTCTTTTTAAGGACTTTTACGTGACGGAAATCAAAAATCTTTTTCCATTCCTGCCAATGGTCGTTTAGAAGCTCAGTAAAGAGTATGGTGTTGTCTTCCGAACAGGAAAACACAAACCACCCTATTTTAATTTTATTTTCTATGGTCATCCTGTTATGATAGCAAACAAGAGTATGCGACGCACGAACAGCACGTGGTAAAACCACAAACAGCCTCAGGAGCCGTGAGTTTAAAGTTGAAAATTGGAAACCTAAAGCCCGCATTTGCGGGTTTTAGGTTCGACGAAGGCGAGGTACTTTTTACTTGCGTATTTACAGTAACGTTGATGTCTACGCAGACGCACTCACTGCAGTAAATCCTGTTGGTGCCGCAGGTGGTGTCGTGTCAGTTCCTCCTGTCCCTGCCTGTGTTGTTGCACTTTTCGCTGTAGATTGACTGGACTCATTCCCTGCTGCGTCGATAGCTGAGACTCGATAACTGTAGGCGGTCGAAGCTGTGAGACCGGTATTGATATACGAAGCGGAGGTCGTTGTTGTGAGGTAAGTACCGTTCCGGTATACCTTGTAGCCTGTTACTCCGACATTGTCAGTGGAAGCAGTCCATGCGAGATTGATTTGTGAAGAAGAAACTGCCAATGTTATCAGATTCAATGGTACAGCAGGTGGTGTCGCATCAGTTTCCACTGTCCCTGCGTGCGTTGTTGCACTTTTTGCAACAGATTGACTGGATTCATTGCCGGCAGCGTCGACAGCAGAGACTCGATAGCTGTAGGCAGTTGAAGCGGTGAGACCGGTGCTGTTGTGTGAAGTGGAGGTTGTTGTTGTTAGATATGTACCGTTCCGGTATACCTTGTAACCTGTTACTCCGACGTTGTCAGTCGATGCAGTCCAGGAGAGATTGATTTGTGAAGAAGAGACTGCGGTTGCGGTGAGAGATGGTACAGATGGAGCGGTGGTGTCGGTAGGAATAGGAATAGCAGTATAAGCATATTCTACTCTAAAGGTATGCTCCCCGTATGTTCCTGTGTAGGTAAACGCTATTTTTCCGTTACTGTTTGCTTTGCAAATTCCACCTGTGCAGTTGGTTCCAGTTATTTTCAAGCCTAAAGTACCATCTACTCTAACGTTGTAGTATTTATTGGCCTCCAAGTCTCCAACAGTGTGGAGGGTGTTGGTGAGAGTTGAATTATTTGAGCTTTCGGTCCATTGTTTGGTGGTTGCTTCCCAAGTGATGTTTTTGACGTCGAGCCATTCAGGACGGACTTCGTCAGTGTCAAATGATTGGAAGTTTCCGCTTTGAGGGGTAATAGTTAAATCAGCTAAATTAGAGTTGGTTGCTCCTATGTCTCGAAATTTTCCGTTTCCATAAATTCTTGCTCCAGCTCCAATGTCTATTTTACTAGTTCCGATAGTGTGTGGGGGTTGATATTCGTAGGCACCGATGTCAGGAGTACCGTAGATGGGATTACCTGCAAAGTCAGTAGTAAGACCGACAGAGGTGCCGGCGTCTATTAATGGAGAACCTGGAAGAAGGTTAAAATTCCTAGCACTAAAATTTGAAAACAATTGCTCACCATACATTGATTTTGCATCATATCCAGCATTTTTCCAGGCAGTAAGATTCGCATAGACGGTAGACGCATTCTGTACTAATCTGGTATGCGGCGTGTTGAAATTGTTATAATCACTTTGCAGGCCTATGGACGGATTATCAAGCGTATACATGGTCGTCTGTAATTTATTCTCGTCAAAAATATTATTTTTAAGTTTCACATTATCAACCCCAGAATCTATGTACACCATAGCTCTACCTGTAGCCTGAGTACCTTCCACGAGGGTATTGTTATACACAAAACTTGAATCAGCAGTAGTGAAGTAGAGTCCTCCTGTACCACCCACAGAACCATAGGTATCATCTGACAAATTGACTAGCTTGTTATAATACACACTCGCTGGAGCAGCTAGATATACACCTCTCGCAGAGTCATGAATATAATTCCTGTAAATAATAGTATTTGCGCCACCACTTCCTATAACATAAAGAGTAGCTCCGCTAAGATCATTTCCAAATATAGTGGTATTGGAATAACCAGGTAGGATATCAATTGCATTTTCTTCTATTACCCCAGAAACAGTGTTGTTTGATATAACATTGTTTGAACCAGTCCCATCGTGTAATGTGATTCCGTCATTATATGTCCCTGAAAGGGTAATGATGTTGTTATCAATAAGTCCATTAGATAACATGGCACCATTTATTCCATTGTTTTTACATCCGATTAAAGTTGAATTCTTAACATACGAACCATTACCACTCAATCCTATACAGTTTTGAGAAACGTTTCTCACAGTCACATTATCAATTTTCATTGTCACACCGGGTCTGGCTTCTATACCAGTACCAGCAATATTGCGTATTTCTAAGTTGGATAGTATAACCTCTCCGCTACCAGAGGAGTAGGCTGAAATTCCCCTATCGAGAATGTTTTGACCATCAATAATAGCTGTTTGGCCAGGAGCTGAGGTTATGGTATAGGGATTTCCAACAGAGCCATATGCAACCATCCTCAACGAACTGCTTGTTATAGTTCCGCACAAATAAACGGTATCGTTATCGCTGATTTTATTATCCCCAGAACCCCAATTAGCAGAGGCGTTAAACCATGAAACAGAACGAGCTTGGCCACAAGAAGATCCATCACCAGCACCAGCATTACTTATATAAATACCTTCCGCACTCGCTTCTCCCACGCCAAAAACAAACCCTCCCATAACAAAACAGAGAAATAAGAATATTTTTTTAAACTTAAACTCACCAGTTAAGACTCTCCGACGGAGAATTTCAAAGGTTCTTTTTTCCAACTCTAAGTATTCTTTTTGTTTCATGTTTTAATTTATTAATTCCTTATTACCAATACCTTTTTGTTGTCATTTATTTACTGTTGTTCAGTATTACCACACCATATATGAACTGATTCAAATAATACTTGAGCTTAAAACATGGTATCACATTCTGAGGGTACGTACTCCCACTGACACAGGAAAAGTCCACAAGCACATTCCGTTAAGCTTGTGGACTTAAACTTTCAAACCCGACAAACTTTTACAACGAAAGTGTCTTTTCCTCTTTCCAGGTGTTCTCGTTCAATACTGTGATTTTCTCATCGCCGACAACGTAGAAGTACTGGTCTATAAACACTGCACGACGTACGTCATAGCCACTCACAGCGGCTTTAAGACTGAGTTTGTTATTGTCATACGAAATGACATACCCTCCGTTACTTGCTGGGATAAAGACAACTTTGTACTCACTATCTCGTAGAAACGCATGGTGGTTATTCTCAACTTCACTCCAACTTTCCTTAAGTGTATACACTGCACGTTCTACGGGTAGCGCAGGGTTACTCACGTCAAAGAGCGAGAGTTTTACATTTCCTCCATCTCGCCCCACACCGAGCACTGTGTTATGGTCTATCGCTTCAAGGTAGCTTGAATACCCTGGTATCTTGAGTTCTCCTGTCATCTTAGGATGTAGCGGGTCAGTGAGGTCAAACACATAGAATGGATCTGTCTGTCGGAAGGTCACTACGTAGCCTCGGTCTCCAATAAAGCGAGCGGAGTACACTTGCTCAGTAAAACCGAGGTCGAGAACACTTCCAACAATTTCGAGTGCGCTGCTAAGTACGTATACATCATTTACTTGCGTACCTCCTCCCCATCGCTCTCCGACAGTTACCGCTACGCGAAGGTACCCGTTGTACTCATCGAGTGAGAACTGATTAAGTAAATGTCCCGGAATAGACTTCGTCTCTGCAATAGTGAGTGTGTCTACTGCAATACGAGTAACGACGGTTCTGTCAATGTCGCGAGCATGAAGAGCTTGATAGCTCACAAAACGGTTTGCTAGTTCTGTTTCAAATCGGAGTGCTTCATTATTGTTCATTTTTGCTTGCTCGTTCTCAATAAGATTTGAGATTTCTTCTAACTTTGAGGGGTCGCTTATGTCGTAACTCACGATGGTTGCTATACGTGCACGTACACTATCTGACAACAAATCAGTAAGCCCGGACGCAAAGAAATCGAGCGCTACCGCACGACTTCCGGAAGATTCCTGATGAGTCACGTATATATTGTCTTCAAACATTGCAACCACAGTATTATCTGCCTTCCCTGCGAATGTAATTTCCTTATTTATCTTTCCATCTTTTGGATTGAGAGCCAATATTGAATAGCTTGTATTTAATTGTTCAAGATGTTCCGGTACCCATATTCTCGTACATGGCAACACCATACCCGCACCCATGAGTGGTACAACAGGGCATGGTCTATCTCGATATATATAGGTAGAAGTTACCAGGTACACTACTCCATCATTTGCTCGCGCGGTGACGAGCTGTACATTCTCACCGTACTTTCTGTCCCATTTTTTCTTTGGACTTTCCGGGTTAGTTACATCATACGCTACGATGCTGGTATAGGTAAAAACAAGTAACGTGTCACTGATAAGCAACATTTCTCCGTTTTCCTTTATCTCATCTTCTGAAATAACACTAAGGTCAGAGGGTGGAAACGCATCTACCACCTTGGTAGTAGGGTCGACATAGTTTGGGACTGGCATCATGTCATTTGCAACAACGGCATCTACAGTCGTTACACCACCTCTAAAGTAAGGTCCGTACGACTGTGGCGATATAAAGATATTTTCACCATCGGTTTTCACAATATCCGGCTCGTCTATTCCTGACACTTGTACATTTGTTGAACTGAAACGATCGCTGACTGTTTTTTCACTTGAAGGAACGGCATTTGGTGCCATAGCTGGTGTGGGTGCTACTGCCGAATCTTCGTCAGCAAACGTAGCTCGTAATCCTGTTCCCATTGCGTACGTCATACCCTCTGAAGCATCTATATAGGTGAGAAGGTCGGCTTCTGAAGAAACTTTTTTGTACGCATACTCTTTTGACTTCGCTTCGCCTGTTGGTTTTGCACGCGTTTGCGTAGGATTTGTCCTTACAGCGCTAGTCAATGCTGCACGACCTTGTGGACCTACCGATCTACCATCCCAATCACCCAAGTTCAGTCGTGCGAGATAAAATGCCTTCACTGCAGTTTGAGTTTGTGTACCGTAATAACCCGTAGCACCCGCAGGGATACTGTACCCTGCATCGATAAGGCACTGCTGTAGGTTTGAGACATTTGCTCCTGATTGTCCAAAGAAGACTTGTGAAAGCGCTCCTGCAGTGCAGGTAACTGCGTGTGCTTCTCCTGCAAAAAGCACTGATCCCAAAGCAATGCTCAGAATACATACGTAACATTGAATATGTTTACTAATCATAGTTATATATAAATAATAATTATTATAAGTATACTATTAAACACTGCGTTTTGTCTCACTCTCATCAAACAGTTAATGCAAATAAAAAATAACGCAGTTTAGCCCATACACCTTGCAATGTATGGGCTATTTCTTTTCTCTTGCGTCTTTAGTCAAACGACATCTGTAGCACGGGATGCATAACCGGAATTGCATCCAAAGGAACTTTTTCTTCAAATTCAGGTTCGTAGACAATGTATACACGGTACCAGTTAACAATGTCATCCAACTCACCAAATGTTTTTTTGCTCCCTAGTTCAGGGAGAATTACATGACCACTCCCCTGATAAACAGCAGTGATACTGAAAATACCTCGTAACCCTTCTCCATCAAAGGCCACGGCATGTCCTTGTATAGGAACAGAACGACCCTCTTCTAAATACGCGTACTGTGCTACAGGCACATATTTTTCCAGAGGAACGCTATAAATACTTATCTGTTCCTTGCCATTTTTACACTTTGTAAGAATAAAAAGAACAGTATTCATCTAGCACCTCCGTTACCAGATTTTTATCTTTACAAAAACAAAATGACTACCTACACGTATAATAGCAAACTATACCTCCAGTAAATTTGCTCGTGTTTATAACTTTATACTCCTATATTTCAAAAAGTCTAATTGATTGACGAGTTTGCGAGTTACGAAAATAGAGTAGCTTTCAATTTTATAACTTTCAACATTTAACTTTTAACTTTTTTAAAAGTGGATAGCTTTACTGTGCACTACACTTCAAGCAAGGTATACTCAACACATTGAACGCTGGTATCGTTACACGTTGACGGTAGCATATCGAAACTGAAAGCTCGTTTATTTTTTGATACATGACTGATTCAAATACAACCTCTAACGGTATAAAAACAATAGCTATCGGCGGTGCTGCAGGTGATGGTGCCCGCGAGGCAGGCATCAACTTTTCAGAACTCCTAAACGAGCTTGGCTACAAAACATTCTCCTCATTTGATTACCCTTCTCTCATACGAGGAGGTCACAACTTTGCCCGCATAAGCTACAGCATTGAGCCCGTATATGCAGACTACAAAGAGCTTGATGTGTTGGTAGCTGTCAATGCAGAGTCGGTACTCGTGCATCAACACTCACTTAAAGAAGGTGCTCGTGTATTTGTGGAAGAGGCATACCTTTCTGAAGTTAAGGACCTTGGAATCGACCTCATTCCTCTCCCCATGAAAAAAATAGCTGAGGAATTAAAAGCACCTCAAGTAGCACGTACTTCAAGTGCCTTTGGTGCATACGGGTACACGCTTGGTATCCCTTTGAATCAGCTCAAGATGCTCGCAGACAAGGTGTACGCAAACGTTGGCTCAGAAATGAATGTTGCGCTTGTGGAGAAAGGATACAACCATGTCAAAAAGCTTGGTGTCCCTCAAGATGTGTGCGACATCCCTACCGAACACGGCGAGATTGGTGAAGTAATGGATGGTAACAAAGCCATAGCAAAAGGTTTCTTGGCTGCCGGACTTGAAGCGTACGTTGGCTACCCTATGACTCCTTCTACCTCCACACTTCAGTTTCTAGCAAAAATGGCAAAGAAAACAGGTCTTAAAGTGGTACACCCGGAAGATGAAATAGCCGTACTCAATATGGCACTCGGCATGAGCTATGCGGGTAAGCGTACAGCAGTGGGTACCGCAAACGGTGGATTCGCACTCATGCAAGAGACCTTCTCACTCGCTGGCGTTTCCGAAATCCCTATCGCTATCATGGTTGCTATGCGTATGGGGCCTGCTACAGGAGTAGCGACCCACACAAGCCAAGGGGACTTGCAGTTTATCTTACACGCAGGACATGGAGAGTTTCCTCGATTAGTGATAGCTCCAGGAGACGTGGAGGAATGTTTCGAGTGTGCAGCTGATGCACTCAATCTTGCGTGGAAGTACCAACTCCCTGCTGTTATACTCTCTGACAAACATCTTTCTGAGAGTTACAAATCAGTGACGCTCGATACCAAGAGCAAAGGACCTGACTTTGGTAAGCGTGCTGTCCCTGTCGGCTCACACTATGTACGATACAAGATAACTGAAGATGGAATATCTCCTCTTGCATTCCCTGGTAAGGCAAACGTGGTAGTAAAAGCAACAAGCTATGAACACAACGAAGAGGGTGAGGCTGTTGAAGACAAGGCCGATGTACAAACAATGCAAGATAAACGTTTTCGTAAGCTTAATGGGCTGTACCAAGATTTCGCATGGTTCCCGACGGTAAAGACATACGGGGATGAATGGAGCGATGTAGTGATAGTCTTCTGGGGCTCAACAAAAGGTGCTATGCTTGAAGCACGTAAGCAGCTAAAATCTCCTGCCAAGCTCGTGCAAGTACTCTGGATGGAGCCGTTTGATGCAGATCGTATCAAAGCTGAGCTTAGTGGCGCGCGAGTAATAATAGATGTGGAAGCCAACCACACCGCACAGCTCGCGGCACTCATACGTGAAAAAACGAGTATTGAAATTCACAACAAAGTACTCAAGTACGACGCACAACCATTTACCCCTACTCAACTCGCAGAGGAAATAAATAAGTTTATATAAATATTATGGCTCTTGACCTTACCACAGACATAAAAATTACCTGGTGCGCCGGGTGCCCAAACAGCCAAATACTGGTTGCATTTCGTCAGGCTGTCGAGGAATTTGTCTCTGCGGGCTCGATAGAGATCCACAACATCGTTGCGGGAGCAGGAGTTGGCTGTCATGGCAAAATAAGTGACTATCTTGAGATCAACACATTCAATTCCCTTCATGGACGAATCGTTCCATCACTCACAGGTATCAAGCTCGCAAACCCCAAGCTCACGGTTGTCGGCTTTTCGGGAGATGGTGATTCTTTTTCAGAGGGATTTAGTCATATCACGCATGCTGCGCGTAGCAACAGCGACATTTCTATCTTCCTCCACAACAACCAAGTATTTGCTCTTACGACGGGACAAGCGACAGCGACAAGCCCCAAGGGATTTAAAGGTGGCACCATGCCTGAGGGCTCTATCAACGAACCCATCAATCCCGCACTCATCATGCTTGCTATGGGAGCGACGTTTATAGCACGCACCTTTGCATCTGACATCAAGAGAACAAAAGAAATCATGAAAGAAGCTATGCTTCATAAAGGTTTTGCGTTTGTAGAGATTATTCAGCCCTGCATCACCTTCTTTGATACCCGTGAATACTATAAAGAACGAGTCTACTGGCTTGATGAAAAACATAAGAAAGGCAACCTCGACTGTGCATTTAAGGTCGCGCGCATGAAAACTGCTGACAAGGTTCCTTGCGGTATTATCTACCAGACCTTTAAACCAACCTTTGAGGAGTTAGTTTAGGACATACACAAACAGCGTATTTCATCGTTGCCCAGCACAAAATATCTCTCGTAGTATTGTTCATACAACTCGCTCTATTTTGCTTGGGTGCCTTGAACTTCATCCGTTTGCGTAAGTCCTGACGTAATACGGGAACGTGCACGACTTCAGTATGGGGGCGTAGTTTCTAAAAAAACTTGCTTCCACCTCTGCAAAAGCTACGGCGGACAAGTCGAGCTGTACCACAAGGGCATTTTCATTTTCATAGTCGCTGCGCTCCTTGAAAATTAGGTCGCATCCGTGTTTGCGTAAGTCCTTATGTACACTTCACCCCTGCCAAAAATCTTACAAGAGTATTACGCTCACATATAAAATTTGAGCCATCTATACAACTGCCTGTAGAATATAGAGATGATAAATTTACATACCCTTTTCAACCCAAACAAGGTCGCTGTAATCGGTGCAACTAATGACGAATCAAAGGTGGGCTATGCTCTCATGAAAAACATTCTCGCGGGAAGTGTGCGAGAAGTATACCCTGTCACCTTGAGTGAGACAGAAGTGTTTGGTCATGTGGCATACACATCAGTCAAAATCATCCCCGGAGACGTAGACCTTGCGGTCATCGCGGTACGCGCTGATATCGTTGCTTCAATACTCGAAGAGTGCGCAGAAAAAGGTATACATTCGGCTATTGTTATTTCCGCAGGCTTTAAAGAAATGGGAGAAGGAGGTAAAAAGCTTGAGGAAGGTATCGCCGAAATTGCACACAAGCACGACATCACACTCCTCGGTCCCAATTGCCTCGGTATTATGAACGCACACGCAGACTGGAATGCGTCCTTTGCAGTTGGTAAACCTTCGAAAGGTAGCACTGCTTTTGTCTCACAATCAGGAGCACTCGGTACCGCACTATTAGACTGGGCAAATAAAGAAGGCGTTGGTTTTTCCAAGTTTGTAAGCCTTGGCAATGAAGCATCTCTCACTGAGCTTGAGTTCTTGGAATACCTTATAGATGATGAGGACACTAAAGCGGTGCTTCTCTATATTGAAAAAGTGAGTGATGGACCACGTTTTCTTGAACTTGCACGACGACTTGCAAAAAAGAAACCGCTCGTTGTCTTGCGAGCAGGTAGAAGCACACGAGGCTCTGCTGCGGTCGCAAGCCACACAGGCTCACTCGCACCTTCGGATAAAGTCTTTGGGGCTGCGCTTGCACAAGTTGGCGCTATCCCTGTGGACTCGCTCCGCACACTCTTCTCTCTCTCCAAACTATTGAAGCTCGGACTCACGACAAAAGAGCTACAACGAATCGCAATTGTTACAAATGGTGGAGGACCATCTGTAAACACCGCAGACCTTATCGGACTCTCAAACTCACTTTCACTTGTAACCTTCTCTGATGAAACCAAAGAAGCACTTCGAAGCGTCCTTCCTCCTATGGCAGCAGTGGGTAACCCTGTCGACGTAATAGGTGATGCTGGCCCTAGTAGGTATAAAGACGTACTTAACATTTTGAGCGACATACCCGAGGTTGATATCATCATTGCCCTTGTGACTCCACAGATGATGACTGATCCTGCAGGAATTGCCGAGGTACTTATTTCAGAACATGCTAAAAAACCAATCATCCCAGTCTTTATGGGTGGTGCTACGGTAGAAGCGGGCATAGACATACTCAAGCAGGCTGGTATGGTGAGCTTTGATTCTCCAACAGACGCAGTCGAGTCGCTTGATGCATTGGCGCGCCATTCGGCGAAAGTGCCTGACTCAACACCTCCCACCCCTCGTCTTTCAACGCACCTCTCCATGCTTTCCTTTGAGGGTATGCAAGCTATTTTACGAGAGTACGACATGAGTCTCGAAGGAGTATTTGTGAAAAATAAAGAAGAACTTTCGAAAGCTATCACGAAGCTTGGGACAGGACCCTATGCTATGAAAGCAATCTCAATGCAACTGGTGCACAAAAGTGATTTGCAAGCTGTCAAACTTCGCCTCGCAAACGCTGAAGCACTGTTACATGCATGGGACGATATAGAAACATACGTCGGAAAACACACAGAAGGTGCTATCATCGACGGTATGCTCATACAGCCGATGATTAAAGGTGTGGAGTGTATAGTGGGCATGAAGCGAGACCCCATCTTTGGTCCTACGATAGTCTTTGGACTAGGAGGAATATTTGTAGAAATACTGAAAGACTCTTCCATCCGCATAGCTCCCGTCACTGTAGAGGAGGCGCTCAAACAAATACAAGAAATACATGGACTGCCATTACTTACTGGAGCACGAGGGAGTGTACCAGTTGACCTACAAGCCCTCGCAGAAGTTATCGCTTATCTTTCAAAGCTTTCATTGGAACACAAAGAGATTGAGGAAATAGACTTCAATCCAGTCTTTGCCACCGCTACAGGTGCGCGGATTGTTGATGCTCGTATCATGGTGAAGTAGGACTTATTTAAACGGCACATTTCGGCGTCAAACTTCACAAAATGTCGTTCAAGGTACGACGTGTACCGCTCACTCCATTTTGCTCGTTTTCCTTGAACTGCATCCGTTTGAATAAGTCCTAAACCACAATCCGTCTCTTCTCAAGAAACGTTTTAACCTCCAGTCTGTTTGAGTAAGTCCTGAAATTTTGTATGAAAACAAAAAGGCCCGTATAAATACGGTCCTTTTACTAAGAGTGGACGCTCGTTGCAACCCTACGTTGCGAGCCAATAAGGGGAGATTGTCTTGTCCCAACCAAGTCTTAGATTGTTACGTGTTAAAAACGTGTTACTTATGACTTCGTGTAACCTGATGGTATGCGACCTCCTTCAGCCAATTTACAAATTCTGCAAACTCAATTTTTTGAGTCATGTCAAAATCAAGAGGAGCATATTCTTCGTCCGTGAAGAGTTCAACGACTTCATCCGTGGTTAAATGTGGCTTGAAGTGTTCTTTTTCTTTTTCATCGTGTCGAATCGATGCCATTTTTTTTCGATGATTAAAAAGAATAAGTGCTACCGCAATTTCTCCATCACGTTCGAGAAAATTGCCGACCTTACACCTTTCTAAAAAATTGGCGAATTCTTTCTTGCCATTTTTCCCAGGGAACAACCGCTTACCCTCGGCATCATGAAGCTGACCAGCAATACTGTTCTGCTCACGGATAGGTATTTGTTCGGGATGTAGCTGCGTTTTTTTGTAAGCAAGTAAAAGGGCCATTCTCTCACGTCGTTCCTTTTCCATCACACACCTCCATGTTGAATTAAAAGAGCACACGAAATGTGTACCTGACTCTTGTTTAGCATGAATATAGACAGTTGTCAACCCTTATTGATTCTCCTCCCAATAGACGTTTTATCCCCCAGTCGCAAGACAGGGGGATAAAAGAACCGCTTAGCAGGTAAAAAGCGCAACCACATTGTCGGCTCTTTTACGAAGACCGTCTTCCTGAACTTTCCTTTCCTCCAAAACACCGAGTGCCATTGTTTGAACGTCGTAATCTCCTGAGAAATCACGAAATTTGTACAGCATGTTACGGCTCAGCTTCTCAGGATAATGAAGCAAAAGAATTCTTCTTGTCCCTTCCAGCACACTGGAGTTGTTGTGTTCCAAAAAACCCAGAAGGGTATCATAATCAAAATTTTCCTTACCAATCCTCTCAATAGTCTTTTGGAACAGAATTTTAGTTACGTGATATATACCAAAGAGCTCCGAATATTTCCCGTCCATACTTTTCTCCTTGTTAAGGTTTGCCTGAATTCTATGGAACGAACCTAGCATGAAAATATCATTGAAATATATTTTTGTCTACTCTTCTACTAATCAATATTCTCGTTGAATTCAAAAGACTATCGTTAACAACAAACGACCCACCGGAATGGGTCGTTCCAACAACACCAGCACAAAGGCTGGTTTAATTTACAATGGGAGAACAACACTTCGCTCACTCAAATCTCCTCTCACTTTAAGCCTGATGCGAGGATGAACTTGTATCCAATCTCCCGCCCCAATGTGTCGCAATACCTGTTTTCCTCCCACTGTCTTCCGTACCAAGAAATGACCCGAAACATCATCTTGATATCCATGGGTAAATCCTATTTTAAAAAGTGAAATACGAAAATCGTGTGGAAATCCCTGTATTGATTCAAGTGGGATAAACTTATTCCACTCGAACCGAAACAATGTTGCATAATCTTCCATGCTTGCACCCCCTTTCATGGTTTAGTAATTTTGAGCTCCTTTAATTATAGTACAACAAAAAATTAACTTTGCAAATATGCACGCCCTACGACGCTTATAGTACGCCGTTCATTTATTCTTGATGTTGAGAAAGAGTTTGTGAGATAGGGCTTACAACGGGTGCAACAAGTGTTTTTATATCTACAGTACCATCCCTAAGTCCTTCAAGCTTATCACTCATGTCTACTTTTGCTTTGATGAGTTTTGTGATTGCACCCATTAGATCAGGCCTGTTGACAGTCGTGCCACCCATCACTTTTCCTTTCGCAATAATGATTCGACAATGACTGTTTTCGAGAGGTGTGGGGTAGTGTATCACTATGCGGTCTTCAAGTGCGCGCACATCTCCAGTCCACCCTATTTGAAAACCGAAACCATGGCTGGTGTGGAAAGATACTTGAGCAAACGGCTCCTTTGTAGCATTGCTCATGTTTTTCCCTGCTATTTCACCCTGTAAACGGGCACTCATCCAGTTACCCATGATAACAGTTTCTTCTAACATACTGTCCCAACACTCAGTAGTGTCTCCTGCTGTCCATACATCAGGAACATTGGTCTCAAGAAACTGGTTGGCATAAATTCCTTTGTGTGTAGCAACACCTGCCTTTTGTATCCACCCGACAGGTAGCTCAACTCCAATAAACGGCAGGATAATATCGCATGGTATCTCGCGCCCATTACTGAGACGAACACCTGTGACTTGCGTGTCGCCGAGCACTTCTGCCACTTCCACTTCTCGCACGATTTCAATACCTTTCTCTTCAAGCATTTTTTCGATAGGAGCAACTTCTTCCGGACTAAGCTGCGGTTCAAAAAAGTATCTCTCACGCATCACCTCCGTGACGGTAAATCCCCGAGAATGCAGTATTTCAATAATTTCAAATGAGACACACGCGCTTCCTATCATAATTACCCGCTTTGGCTCACCCTGTGCCACTTCACTTATTGCCGTAGCATCATCCACTGTACGAAGATAATATATTCCTTTTTTATCGGACCCTTTCACATCCCATTTCCGTGAATGTGCTCCCGTAGCTAAGAGAAGTTTTTTGTACTGCAAACTATCGCCATCAGAAAGCGTCACTATTTTAGCACCTGACTGAAGCTCGGTAGCGCGAATCCCTTTGAATAGGTGAATATTGTTTTCTCTATACCACGCATCACTTTTCAACCATACGTTCTCGAATGGCTGTTCCCCAAGTACCCATTTGGGCTTTGAGAGTAGTACCCGAGAGTAACAATTGTGAGGTTCGTCCGAAACTATCGCTATTGAACCAACAGGGTCGTTTTTTCGAATAGTTTCCGCAGCAGTCGTGCCCGCGATACCTCCTCCGATTATGACGTATGTATAATATTGCATGAAAAAAACATTTATCTAAGTAGTACTCTTCTATTGTAACTCATACTGCAGTATCTTTGCTTGATACGCCGTGGAAATAGTGAGGACGCTGTACTACACAGTATATGACAACGTATCCCTTTGCTATACATAAAATTCCCCGTACAGGGAGGGGAATTTTATCTTTTGTAGATTAAATATAGTTACTTTGGAAATATTTGTGCTCCAGAGTTATCAAAAAGGAGTATTGCTTTCGTAGGGCATGCCTCTGCAGAAGCAATGAGTGTCGCATCATCTGCAGCGTTAGCGTCTTTTGCGACCACTTTGTTTTCGTCATCAAGCTCCCACACCTCGCCTGCAACTGCTATACACGAAACAGCTGCTATGCAAAGGTCGCGATCTACCACAACTTTGCTAATATTTGAACCTTCAGCGGTTCGTGGGTATTCTCGTAAATCTGCCATATATTGTTTATATTATTGGACTTACGGAAACGGCGCATTTCGTTGTCAAACTTCACAAAACGTCATTCACTGTACGACGTTGTACAGCTCACTCCATTTTGCTCGTTTTCCTAGAACTGCATCCGTTTGCGAAAGTCTTAAGTTAATAATAATTTTACTCGAACTCAACATCAGTTACTTCAGGTATCTCTTTAATGATGAGTGGTCCGATAGTTTTATTATACGTGACACTGGCAAGTGTACAATTCACACAAGCACCGTACACCTTTACCACTGCTGTGGAATCTTCGACTCGCACAAGCTGAACATCCCCTCCATGCATCTGTATGTACGGGCGGACCTTTTCAAGAAGCACCTGTATCCGTTCTTCAACCGTCTCCATAGAGAAAGTATACGCGAGCACTGGCTAAAAACCAGTATAGTAGACAGCAAAGAAATATTTTAGTACAGTGCACGCAGGAAATGAGATTTTTTTTATAAATCGTAAGAAAGAAGGAGGTATCAGAATGGGAATAAATACTAAGGAGATGAGTATCGCACTGGGACTTCCCGAAAAAAAACTAAAAGATATTCTGGGGGTAGCTGCCTATGTTACTTGCCACGAAGAAGCATGCACGGCTTATGTAGAAGCAATTCGACGAAATGGGGAGTCAATCATGGGCAGAAAGTCTGCATTTGAATGTTTATGTAGTTTTACAGAGACATTCAGTCAAGCTCTTAAAGGATACTTGATTGCTCCAAACCCTTCTGCGGAGAAAGATGCTCTGTTAGATCTCTGTTTAGGCCTTTTTTCACATTTTCAAGAGGCGGACAAGTTACGCCATTTTGCGAAAAAAGTTCCAGGTCACGAAGATATAGTGATCAAAAAAATGGCAAACTTTTTTAGGTCCTAGATCATTATCATCTGTCTTTACCATTTTTTTCCAGCGCCTGATGGACTCAGGCGCTAGATTTTTTTAAAAATGATTTTGACGAACTTTCCTAAACACTAAGGCAGTATATGTGTGTTTAGACGTATCCAAAATACTATTGACAAATATTGTACGCATGAGACGCTATATATAGAAGATTACGCAACCCTAACACCACACCAACCACTCAAAAAAGGAGGAGGACAATGAAAAAGCTCAGTGTTTTTTTACTATCATCAATTTTAAGCATGTTGTTGTTCTTCTGCTTCGTTGTTCCGGCTCAAGCAGTAGACGACAGACAAATGCCCTCAATTGAGGTACTGAAGACGTGGAAACCTGTTTCCACCGGAGAAAAACGCGTTACGGCACAAAGCGATGAGGAGAAAGCAAAGTACGGAAAGTTCTATATAATTCAATACTTTGCACTTATATCGCCACAATCTGATGGCGATCACCGACAATCTGTCAGTATCACGCTTATAAAGGCACTTGACGGTACAGTCTACGCAACTGCCACCACCTGCCATCTTGCGTGGGACAATAAAAAATTCCCTTGCAGTTTTAAGCCCGAAGCCACAGTAGTGTGGGAGATGCCGAAAACTATGGTTGCCAATTAGTCTCGAAATTCACCCCCAGAATGTATCCTGGGGGTGTGACCTATTTGGATACATCATGATACAGGTATAGCTGAAAATATCAGTACCGGTATACATAATCGTGCTTTGACATTTTTATCTTTGCTTGTACGCTACATAAAGAAGAACTGTATCTATATCACTTTTAACGAGGAGGGGGAGGATGACTCTACTATTGTGGGGCAATACGTTACAAAATGTGTTGAAAAAGTTGAAAATTACTATACCAGAAGGTACGTCAAGAGACTTACTCCACTGGGCAAGAAATTTGTATTTTACATCGTCCCCAAATTCTGTATGTGAAAAAGTAGCTATTGTTGTGTGGGACTATTGTGTAAAGGAAGAGCTTGTGTTGATTTCTTCTTTTGAAGAAGCAGTCGATTTGTACACCTGGTCTCGACCAACAACCCCAGAAAGAATTGAAGTTTTTAATACATTACTGCAGTATGTAGACACAAGAAATAAAGCACAATTTGTCGTTGACCTTGTGCGGAAAGACACCATTGAGGCACGACTGGCTAACAAAAAACTTGCCGAGTTTTGAGGTTCCTTTCCTCACCAAAACATCCTTGGAGATTATCTCCAAGGATGTTTTCTTTTGTTACTTTCAACTTTATAACTTTCAACTCATTTCTACCCTCTTGCCGCCTTTATTTCCTCTGCGACGTTTGGTGGGACTACCGCATAGTGATCAAACTCCATTGTCATTTGTCCACGACCTTCGGTCATAGAGCGGAGTGTTGTCGTATAGCCAAACATTTCTGAAAGCGGTACCTTTGCATGAATAGTTTGGAGATCCACACCTCGAGATTCCATACCCTCAATCTGTCCACGTTTACTTGAAAGGTGTCCATTGATATCACCCATGAATTTCTCAGGTATCACGACCTCAACTTTCATAATTGGTTCAAGAAGCACAGCGTTTGCCCTCTTCGCAGCATCTTGGAAAGCTTGACTGCCTGCAATCTTGAAGGCGATTTCACTTGAGTCCACATCATGAGAAGAACCATCGTAGAGATCAACTGAGATGTCGACGACCTTAAATCCTGCAACAACTCCTCTATCCATTGCTTCTCTAATACCCTTTTGTACTGGAGCGATAAATTCAGCAGGAATAACTCCTCCCTTGATACTGTTAATGAATTCAAAGTGATCCTCTCGATACACGTTCTTTGGAATTTTTGCTCCCTCTGCAAGCGCTTCAAGTGGCTTGATACGAATCTTCACATGTCCGTACTGTCCACGACCTCCAGTTTGCTTGATATATTTACATTCAGCTTCGGACGCTCTCTGGATGGTCTCACGATATGCTACCTGAGGACGACCAATGTTAGCATCGACATTAAACTCTCGCTTCATGCGGTCAACAAGAATATCGAGATGAAGCTCACCCATACCACTAATAATGGTTTCGTTCGTTTCTTCGTCACTTGCAACTCGGAACGTCGGATCTTCATCGGCAAGTTTGTGGAGTGCAATACCTAATCGCTCTTGGTCTGCTTTTGTCTTAGGTTCAATGCGCACCGATACGACTGGCTCAGGGAAATGTATTTGCTCAAGTACGATAGGTGCTTTCTCATCACAGAGTGTATGGCTTGTTTTTGTATCTTTAAGTCCTACAGCTGCTGCTATCTCACCAGCGAATACTTTCTTTACTTCCTCGCGTTTGTCAGCTTGCAATCGCACGATACGACCAACACGCTCTTTGGTGTTTGTGGTAGTGTTGTAGACATAGCTTCCTGCCTCAAGCGTACCGGAGTACACACGGAAGAAGGTCAGTGCTCCCACAAACGGGTCTGTCTGAATTTTAAACGCAAGTGCGCAGAACGGTTCATCATCTGAAGGTTTTCGTTCTACAGTCTCTTCAGTTTTTGGATTGATTCCTTTTACAGCATCAAGGTCGATAGGGCTCGGTAGGTAGTCGACAACAGCATCAAGCACTGGCTGAACACCTTTGTTTTTTAGCGCTGAGCCACAGTACACAGGAAACACTTTGTTTCCTATAACTGCCTTGCGGAGCAATGCTTTGAGTTCAGGTAAAGATGGTTCGTTCCCCTCAAGATATGCATTCATCATAGCATCGTCATTTTCAACAATGCGCTCAATAAGATCGCTTCGGTATGCTTCCATGTCCGCCTTGAGGTTTTCTGGAACATCATCCGTTACCTGTACCTCCATCCCCATATTTCCAGCATAGCGGTATGCCTTTCGAGTCAAAAGATCAATAGCACCCTCATGAGCATCTTCCTCACCGATTGGTATTTGCATACGGATAGCTTTTTTCGAGAGTCGGCTCAAAATTGATTGATAGCTTCGTTCAAATGATGCTCCTGTGCGATCAAGTTTGTTGATGAAGCATATGCGGGGCACGTTTGCATCATCTGCATAACGCCAGTTTGTCTCAGACTGAGGCTCAACTCCTGCAACACCATCAAACACAACAACTGCACCATCGAGGACACGCATAGACCGTTGCACCTCAGCGGTAAAGTCAATGTGTCCAGGGGTGTCAATAATATTGAAACGGGTCTTGTTCTTTGTATCAGTAGTATCCTCTCCTATTTTTGTCCAGAAGCAAGTAATAGCCGCTGAGGTAATCGTGATACCACGCTCGCGCTCCTGCTCCATCCAGTCGGTCACTGTACCTCCGTCATGCACCTCACCTATTTTGTGACTCATGCCCGTGTAGAAAAGGACACGTTCAGACGTGGTTGTTTTGCCGGCATCAATATGGGCGATGATACCAAAATTTCGTACTTGCTCTAGTGGATAGTCTCTGTTCATGCTGTTAAAGGATACTAATGAATAAAAAACGCGCAGTACCTGCAGGGGGCATCACCGCACTTGCAACTGTAATCTCATTCGCTACGCTCTGGAATTACAGGCAAAGTGCGCGTCGCTATAAGTGGCATTACTATACATAAGATTTGGGGAAATCGCAAACGGGAGATGAGTAGCGAGTTACCGAGTTCTGAGTCGCGAGTTACCGAGTGACGTAAATGTTCCCTGTTCCTAGTTCACAGTTCCTAGTTCGAAAGAAAGACGGCGAATTGTTTGAAGTAGTTTAATACGAGTAAAAAAAAGCCCTAGCAGGATTTGTGTTGTTTAGGACTTACGCAAACGAATAAAGTTCAAGGCGTCCAAGCAAAATGGAACGAGTTGTATGAGCAATACTACAAGTGACCTTTTGCGTAGGACAACGAAGAAGTGCGCCGTTTCCGTAAGTCCTACTATTACCAAGCAAAGTGCGCGAAAGCCCTGTTCGCCTCAGCCATTCGATGAGTATCTTCTTTTTTCTTGAAAGCAGTTCCTTCGTTGTTTGCAGCAGCTATAAGCTCGTCTGCATAAAATTTAGATGCAGGTCCACCAGATTTTGCTCGAGCAGCATTGATAATCCAACGCATTGCAAGAGCTTGACGACGTTCAGGTCGAACCTCACGAGGAACTTGGTAGTTTGCACCACCTACTCGACGAGAACGCACCTCTACTGAAGGTCCTACGTTTCGTAGCGCTTCCTCAAATACCTCAAGCGGTTCTTTTCCTTCGACTTTTTTCTTTATTTCATCAAGAGCCTCATAGATAACCTTACGGGCTGTTTCCTTTTTGCCATCAAACATCACATTGTTAATGAACTTCTCAAGGCGTTCGCTGTTGTAACGACTGTCAGGTGAAATACGGGGTTTCTTTTTTATTGGTCTTCGCATAGTAAATACGTTTATTTAGCCTTAGGTTTCTTCGTACCATATCGTGAACGTCCCTGTGTGCGCTTATCTACACCTGAGGCGTCAAGCTTACCACGAACGATGGTGTATCGAATGTTAACGTCTTTTACACGTCCACCACGCACAAGTACCACAGAGTGCTCTTGGAGGTTGTGTCCCATTCCAGGGATGTATGCAGTAATTTCTTCACCATTGGTAAGTCGGACACGAGCATATTTTCGTATAGCAGAGTTAGGTTTTCGAGGAGTTTTGGTAGCCACCTTTACGCAAACACCACGCTTAAATGGAGCCGGGTAGTAGGTCGGTTTGTTTTTGAGTGTATTGAAACCTTTGCTTAAAGCAGGAACTTTCGACTTTGTAGGTCGGTCTTTCCTAGGTTTCTTTATCAGTTGGTTTATTGTTGGCATGTGTCTGTCTTACCTTTCGCACTGTAGGCAATCAAAAACCTACACTGTTTCAAGGCACAGTGGGAGTACTGTACTACGCTCGGCTATGGAATGCAAGCCCGCACACTTACTTTGTCCCTGTGCCTCAGGGCACGCACCGCAGTGCAGGGACAAATGTTAGTGTGCGGGCAAGCCCTGCACCTTACATGGTGAAGGGCTTTTGCCCTAATCTTGCACGGTGTAGGGCTTTGCCCTAAACCCCACATGGGTTAGGGCACATCACCTCCCTTGTGTTTGTCATGAAGAAGGTTGAACCTTCTTCATGATGAATGACTTTTTATATATAACAAAAGTCCCGCATCAAGAAACGATGCGGGGCTTTAGAGAACAAAGGAGCGTACAGGATGCCGAGGCATCATTTTTTTTCAATCACCAAGATTGTAATTATGGCACAGGAACCCCTAAAAGAAAGAGAGTGGCTTATAACTTTTCTGATGTGAGTAGCTGAATTCAGCCACTGTTTAGCTTCCGTCTTCACTTCTTCTTCGTTATTGAAAGGACTTTGGAACTCACACTTTCTGAACGTTATTATTTCGTATCTTTCAGCAGATACAGCAAATACAGACTGAGAAAATACACCCAGCAACACCACGACCAAAATGAGTGAACAGAACAATTTTCTAAACATGATTTCCTCCTTTTGTTGTGCATGGTTCACTTTTTTTGATTTCTACGTAAAGGCCCAATTGGTATCTCTACTTGTTAGAAAACACCTATTTATGGGTAGTGTCAATAGGTGTACCAAAAATACGGCTTTTTACAGCCGTATTTTTCTATCTTACGGAGTGATTATGTTAGTGCTCGTGACTACAGTTTTCATCATGCACATGCGCGTCCTCTACAGGCTTGCTCGGCTTTCTACCTCCATCGAGAAGTTCAAACACCATTTCATTAGTTATTTGAGCGCTCACATAGGTACGCACTGCGCTCTCGTCTACATCAGGATAGTGCTCTTTGATGTGGGCTATTTCTCGAGTAAGCTTTTTCTCATCTGGAACAATCATTTCTTTTAAAGCAATTTGGTTGAAAATAAGCTGCAATTTTGCCCTCTTCTCCGCATCCACACGCCACTCCTTTCGTAAATCTTCAATCGTCTTTCCGACTTGTGTAAGGTACCCTGCAAGATCCATACCAGCACGAGCCACTCTGTCACTGAAACTTGCGACCATTTGATCTAACTCTCCTTCGATAAAAATTGTAGGAACTTCAACCTTACTCTTCGCAATCACTGCATCTGCAATAGTAAGTCTACGTTTGTCATACTCCTTATTTTTTTTATCTCTCAACATCTGCTCCTTCATTTTTGCTTTAAGATCTGCCAAATCCTTAAAATCACCAACTGTTTTTGCAAATACATCATCAATAGGAAGCATGTCTACCTTTTTTTCTCCATCTTCCCCATCTTTGGCAGGGGGATTCATAGCAAGCCGTATACGTGTAAGCTCTGCTTCTATTTCAACATCCTCTATCGTTACCTTTTCTGGATCTTCAAGTTTTTTTCCTTCCTCTGCGGCTATCTTCTTGTAGTCAGGTAACTCAATAAATGGATAGACTGCACTTTTGATTTTAAAGCCAATGGGATTTCCTGGGGCAAGTTTTGTAATCGTTACGGCAGGACGTCCAACTACTTCAAGCGCCTTATCTGCAACAATATCTGCATACGTCTTTCCGAGAGCTTGCTCAGCAATTTCTTGTAGAAGCTCGAGCTCCCCGACATGTTTTAGTGCAACGTCTTCTGGTACATGACCTTTGCGAAACCCTGGAAGTTCGATATTTTTAATAAGTTTTTGTATGGCTTTTTTGCGATAGGACTCCACTATTGAGACAGGTACTTCACCAGAAATCTCTATTTCGGAACCCGGCAAGGTCTCAATCTTTAGTCCTTGGTATGATTTTTCCTTGCCCGCCATAGCTCCTACCTCGTCGATAGACTGGTTGGCGGAGGAGGGTTTTTGTGTTGTTTCGTTCATATTATTGTCTATGCGACCGTGTGCTGTCATAGCACAGTTATTTAGTAACTACTAGACAGTACCGTGAGCTAGTCACGTACGCTGAATAGTATCTGCAACGCTACGAGCATAACGTGATATTGCGCGAAACGCAACATAAAAGTTTAAAGTACGAAGTTATAAAGTTAAAAGTTTGCCCATACACCTTATATTTGCTCATACACTTTATAAGGTGTGCGGGTTTGCTATGAACTTGAAAACACAAACCAGCGTACGCTGGTTTGTGAACTTTTAACTTTCAACATTTAACTTTTAACTTTTGTTTAACTCATTGTCTAGCTCTGTCTCCATGTCTGAAAGGCCCGTATCAAGTGTGTCAGGCTCTGTGTTCAATAAATCTAGCTCTATAACGTCAAGCTCGTCTGATGTACTTACCTGTTTAAGTTGCTCAGTCTGTTCATCAGGTGGAAGAGGTGGCAATTCTTCTATCCGCATCTCTTTATTTGAACCCCATATATACATAAGCGCCAGTACTACTACAATAATTGCCAATACTGCAACGATAATCGTGTTTTTTGATGCCTCAGGATCTGTGTAATCTCCCACACTTGGCATACCTTCCACTCCTCCTTGTTGAGTTTGTTGCAAGTTCTGATTGTTTTCTTCGTTCATAAGGTTGGTGTTTCTTAGTGTAATAATTACTGAGTGTCACTTGTTGTCTCCGTCTCAGTTGAAGTTGCGGTGGTCAAGTCATCTTCAATACCCTCCACTTTCACTTCTTCTTCAGTTCTTGTTTCTTTTTCTATTCCTGCACGTATAAGCTTGACAGTCTCGGTAAGAGCTCCCCGTATAGAGTTAATGCAGTCTTTTGCAAGCTCTACTGCATCACGGATATCCTGCATTTGTTGTTTTGGTGTTTCTGAGGTAAGTGTTTCGGTTGATACTTCTCCAATGAGAGACACGTACTCATGCGCATCTTCTAAAAGTATCCGCACATTAGCAAGCTCCACTTTTGCATCAGTGAGGTCTACTCCTTTTTCTTCAGTTTTTTCAATACGTGTTGCAATACGCTCCGCAATTTGCTCAAGTCGAACAAGCGCAGCGTCCATACGTATCACGATACGCTCCGCATATTGCCCGAGTCGCACTTGGGCAGAGAGGCTCAACGCAGCTCTGTAGGTAGTTTGTTTCAACCTTCTTTCTTCTTGGTGTTCCTTAGCACGCACTGTAATCGAATTTCTCTTTTTCTCAAGAAATGATCTGTACGCATCTAGTCGTTTTGCCCTGTCTTCTGCAAACGCTGTTTTTTGTTCTTCGAGTAGCACCTGCTTCTCCTCACGTTTCTCCATATTTTGGAAATCATCAGAAACATCGTCCAAAACCATAACTTCCTCGGACTCATTAGTATCCACTTCACTAAAAATGTTCCGCTCTTGTCGTGCATCATCAAGTTGCGTTTTTTTCTGAGCACTCCCCGCGTCATCAGCTTTATCTACCTCAGCATGTGCAGAAATTGCCACAAGCCCGAGTAAGGCTAGCAGCGCTAGCGCTAGTGCTAGTGCTAGTGCTAGTGGCGCAAAACGAACAGACTCTGTACTAGTTTTTTGATTCATACAATAACGAGTTAAGAATATTGAGTAAACATTACAGCTCTCTCATGTGCCGTCAGATAAAGTATACCAAGACACACCTCTCTTGGGATAGAGAGGTGTGTTTGTTGAAAAAAATATACTGCATTCTTTTTCGTTATAGTATCTACGCAAACGGATGCGACCAATTTTTCTTATGATTTGCCATTCGCCATCTGGCGAAGGCGGAGAATTAGAAAAATGAAATACTTCTGTGGTGCGCCGTTTCCGTAGATACTACTATTTGCCAAATTTTTCTTTGTACAGTTCAACGCTTCTGTTGATTATCTCAAGTGTTTCTTTTCTTCCCTTGTACCCACGAGTTTCCACAGGAGCTGGTTTACCTTTGAGGCTTTTATACGTCTGGAAAAAATGTTCGTACTCCTTGAGCGCATGCTTGTTTAAATCTTGAAGATCGTTCACATCATCCCATCGTTTGTCATCTGCAGGTACAGCTATTACCTTCATGTCTGAATCACCGTCATCTATCATATCAAGTACAGCAACAGGACGTACCCGGACCAAAATCCCCGGACTCAAGGGAAATGAGGTGAGGACTATGACATCAAGAGGGTCATTGTCTTCCCAGTACGTCTGTGGAGCAAATCCATAATCAAATGGATACGGAGCAGCTGTATAGTTTGCACGGTCAAGTGCTATAAGCCCTGTTTCTTTGTCAATCTCGTACTTGTTAAATGACCCCTTGGGTATTTCGATAATAGTATTGATGCTCTCCGGAGCATTTTTACCTAGTGGTACGTCGTGCCATATATTCATACATTTATTATTATTACTTATAATAAACAACAAAAATTATTCCTTATCTGAAACACCTTCCTTAGTGTCAACCTCGGTCTCTTCTACAGCATCATTCTTTAGACCTTCTTCGGCAGATAGTGCAGCATCATCTACCACATCGTTTTCAACAAGCCCTACTTCTTCATCTATTTCGGATACTGCATCACTTTCATCATCAGTTGCTTCAGCTGTACTCTCTCCTTGCATAGAGTGAATATCAATCCTCCATCCAGTAAGCTTCGCGGCAAGACGGACGTTTTGACCTCCCCTGCCTATAGCGAGTGACTGCTGATCTTCCACCACTTCCACCGTAGCGCGGTGCTCTTCTTCATCTATTACGACATCAAGGACTTTTGCAGGTGAGAGCGCATCTTCTATAAAATGTGCCTGTTCTTCAGACCATTCAATAATATCTATCTTTTCACCTCCAAGCTCACTCATGACGGTCGATACTCGCACACCTCTTTGACCAACGAGTGCACCTACCGGATCCACATGATCGTCTACAGCATGTACTGCTATCTTCGAACGACTACCTGGTTCACGAGCAATAGCTTTGATTTCAATCAATCCTCCTGCAAGTTCAGGTGCTTCAATTTCAAAAAGTTTCATCAAGAAACGAGGATGGCTCCTTGAAACACGTATCATTACACCACGAGGACCCTCCTCTACTGAATATAGGTATGCACGTACGCGCTCTCCCTGTCGGAACCGCTCACCTGGGATTTGCTCGTCATAAGGCATGATGGCTTGGGTACGTCCTAAATCTAGGAAGATGTTTCCTCGTTCAACTCGCTGGACCGAACCAGAAACAATTTCACCCTCACGACCTTCAAATTCACCTAAAATAGAAACCTTTTCCGCTTCTCGAATCTTTTGAATAATCACCTGCTTCGCGGTCTGCGCAGCGATACGTCCAAAATCTTCATGCGTTTCGAGCGGGAAAATCATTTCATCATCAACCTGTACGTCTTTTTTGATACGACGAGCATCTTCGAGGAGCATGTGCTTCTCAGAGTCATAGCGCACTCGTTCATCTTCTTCAGAAACCGGAGCGTTCGGGTCTACTGCACGTTCGTGATTTTCACCCTCTTCCTTACCTTCTTCTGTTTCTGTAGGAAACCACACACGTGTGTCATCCACGACAAATTTCACCTGAAAAAATTCAGTTGTTCCGGTAGCCATATCAAATTTTGCGCGAATTACCTGCCCCCTCCTGCCGTACTCTTTTTTGTAGGCAGTTGCGAGTGATGTTCCGATAGCCTCAATAACGCTTTCACGAGGAATACCTCGATCCTCTTCAAGCTCGCTGAGAACGCTGTTTATTACTTTTAGATCTAGAACTGCATCCTTTTGTGTACGTCCTACTGTTTATAATAAAAAGTGCCCCCTCAGGGACATTTCAGATACGTAAAGAGTACCATAGGGAATGCTCATGTCAAACTCGCCCCGCGGGGGCACAAGTTAAAAGTTATAGAGTTCATAAAGCGTGCCCCGTACCAAGTCACGCATGACTTTGGTACTGGGGTTGAAAGTACGCCCTGTACCGAGCTTGTCGAAGGGTAAAAGTTCCTTGTTCCTAGTTCTAAAAAAATGCGCCCTGCATCCAGAATGAATTGAATGCAGGGCTACACAATGGTCAAAAAGGACTGAAATTTGCAAAGAACCGAAGTCCTTAACGAATCGTGCCAAGGAGTCTTAAATCTTAAGACCAACTTGCGGAACGACGAACGCGAAACCACCGCGACTGCGCCAGAAGTCGTTAGGTCCGACATAGTTGGTACTGAACAAACGACCACCAATATTCTTAAAAACCTTTAAAATACGCATCATTGCGCCTCGCCCTGCCGTCTCGTCCCGCCGAAGCTTTCTTGTCCTTCGTAGCTTCAGCTTAGGAAGGAGCGAAGGAGGAAGCTCCGGTGTAGGAATCGAAGGAGGAAATCAATCCATGTTTCTTTTCGTCTTTCTTTCTTCACCCCGCCGTGGCGGGGAGAACTAGGAACTGTGAACTAGAAACTTATTTTACTCGTCACTTGTTGAAAACATATGCACCTAATGCACGTAGTCCTGATACAATACATAGTACTTGGGGAGCTGTGTGCTACCTGAACGCTGGTACTTTGTGAAAACATCAAGTTCACAACTAAAGAACTTCATTCTTGACTCGGGTCTCGTGTCACGCGCTGTCTACACCAATGCGGAAAAAGAAGCTGAGGAGAAAAAAACCACACCCGAAGAAATTCTCGTTTCAAAAGGCAATATATCCGAAGATGATTTACGACGTATGCATGCATACGTCCTTGGTGTCCCGTTCATTAATCTCGCCAACGAAAAAATCGGCTTTGAAGTGCTTTCCATGATTCCAGAACCGATTGCACGTACACACAACATTATCGCCTTTAAGAAAAGTGACCGAGAGCTTGAGGTGGCAATGCTTGATGTTGAGGACCTCCAAGCGATTGAATTTATTAAAAAGAAGGTCGGCTTAAAAATCCTACCTCGTCTCACCGACGCAGAAAGTATCAAACATGCTCTACTGCAATATCAAAAAACACTCAAAGACGAATTTGGTGACCTTATCAAGCGCGAGAGTGCCTCTATTAGCATACTCTCTGAGGAAGAAGATGGTGTTTCTGAGTCTGACTTAAAGAAATTGGCAGAGGATGTACCTGTTGTTCGCGTAGTCAACGCACTTCTCAAACACGCCATCATTCAAAATGCATCAGATATCCACATTGAGCCCATGGAAAACGAAGTTCTAGTCCGGTATAGGATAGACGGCTTATTACATGATGCTATGACCTTGCCCAAAAACACCGCAGCTTCTATCACTGCAAGAATCAAAGTTCTTTCCAACCTAAAACTTGATGAAAAACGCTTACCACAGGACGGTCGCTTCAAAATGGCAGTCGATAACGAAAAAGTATCCTTTCGTGTCTCACTCCTTCCTACGTACTACGGAGAAAAAACCGTTATGCGTCTCCTTCGAGAAAATGGCGGAGGCTATTCTTTAGAAGGACTTGGTTTCCATGGTGAAGGACTGGAACGTTTGCATCATGCCATGAAACAAACAACCGGTATGATTCTTACCTCTGGGCCAACAGGTTCTGGAAAAACTACAACACTGTATACAATACTCGATCTCTTAAATATTCCCGATGTAAATATTTCTACCATTGAAGATCCTATCGAGTACCAGATGGCACGCATCAACCAAACACAAGTTCGTCCGGAAATTGATTTTACCTTTGCCCGGGGTCTCCGTGCTCTCGTGCGCCAAGACCCTGACATTATCATGGTAGGAGAAATTCGCGATAGTGAGACCGCATCTCTCGCAGTGAACGCATCTCTCACGGGACACTTAGTACTTTCCACGTTACACACCAACAGTGCCGCGGGAGCTATTCCTCGCCTTATGGACATGGGGGTTGAACCTTTCTTACTTTCAAGCACTATCCGCGTCATTATTGGACAGCGACTAGTACGAAGACTTTATGGGCAAAAAGAATCTTACAAACTTTCAAAAGAAGAAATTGTTTCGCTCAAAAAAGTTATTGATTTTGAAAAATTACTTACAACACTTCGTGATGAACATGTTATTAAAGAAACGGATGGAATTGAAGATTTGGTATTTTCAAAACCACTTCCAAGTGATGAAGCTCCTGATGGATACAAAGGTCGCATGGTTATCAACGAAGTACTGATGGTTTCATCTGCTATCAACGAGCTCATCATCAAACAGGCATCAAGCGACAAAATAGAAGCACAAGCACGCTCTGAGGGTATGCTCACCATGGCTGAAGATGGATTCTTTAAAGCAGTCCAAGGAGGCACTACTATAGAAGAAGTACTGCGCGTTATCAGCGACTAACACCATGCCACTCTACCTATACAAAGCATTACGCAAAGGTGAAAGTGAGCCGTACGAAGCCAAACTTGAAGCAAAAGACCGCTTCAAAGTCTATGATGTAGTGCGTAAAGATAATGCACAAATACTGACGATAAAAGAAATTAAGGAACACGCGTCTCTTTTTGAATTTAATCTTCTGTCTTTTTTTCTTCGTATAAAGGAAAACGATAAGATTATGCTTACGCGCAATCTCGGTGCAATGCTCAAAGCGGGATTGGCTCTTTCACGCGCCCTCTCGGTACTTGAGCGTCAAACAAAAAAACCAAAACTCAAAGAGGTACTACAGGGTGTTTCGAATTCCATTCAACAAGGTAGCTCTCTTTCAGGTGCAATGGAGAAATATCCAAAGGTATTTTCCAATCTCGTCGTTTCAATGGTTGCTTCAGGAGAAGAAGCAGGAACACTTGCGGAAAGTTTGCTTACTATTTCGGAACAATTAGACCGTGTGTACTCACTGAAGAAAAAAGTACGTGGTGCAATGATTTATCCTTCTGTTATTGTCTTTGTGCTTGGAACCGTAGGAACACTCATGATGATTTTTATAGTTCCAACACTCACTGAAACATTCAAGAGTATGGAAGTTGAGCTCCCCATGAGTACACGGGTGGTTATATTTTTAAGCGACTTCCTGGTGGCACACACACTTCTCGCACTGCTATCACTAGTTGGTTTGGTTGCTTTTTTTATGGCAGCTATGCGAACATCGTATGGAAAACGCACTTTTGAAACAATCTTTCTCCATATCCCCGTACTAGGTACTATCATGAAAGAAACAAACAGTGCTCGTACCGGACGTACCCTTTCATCACTTCTCTCATCGGGGGTTAACATGCTCACATCTATAGAAATTACCCGAAACGTACTCCAGAACAGTTACTACAAAGATGTTTTGTTGGCGGCACAAACGGAAGTTGAAAAAGGTCAAGCACTTGCCAAAGTGTTTATTGAGGCAGAAAAAATATACCCACCTCTAGTCGGTGAACTCATCGCTGTCGGCGAAGAAACCGGTTCTCTACCCGATATGCTTCACCAAATAGCAACTTTTTATGAAAACGAAGTAGATCAGAAGACAAAAAACATGTCTACTATTATCGAACCGTTTTTAATGCTCATTGTTGGTGCGGCAGTAGGTTTCTTCGCAGTTTCAATGATTAGCCCTATCTACGGCATCACCGCGAGTATCCAGTAGTATCCATACAAAACACATGGCCACACAAAATAACATGGGACTTACGCAAACGAGTGTAGTTCGAGGTGCTCTAACAAAATGGAACGAGCTGTATGAACAATACTACGAGAGACATTTTGTGACGAGCAACGATGAAATAAGACATATTTTTAAGGAGCGTAGCGACTATAAAAATAGTAATGCGACCAATTTTTCTTATGAGGAACGAATTAGAAAAATGAAGTACTCCTGTGGTGCTCTTGTAGTACACCGTTTGCATAAGTCCTATAACACAAAAGGTATATCCCTTGTAGAGATGCTTATAGGTATTTCAATTATCTCAATGGTGTTTGTGACCTTGTTTGCTTCGTTTCAAGCCATGCTCACCTTTGCTGAACGAAATCGCTTACGCGCAAATGCACTCATGCTCGCCAATGAACACATCGAAGTTATTCGAGCCCTTCCTTTTGATTCTATCGGTACAGTCGCAGGCCTCCCTTCAGGTACCATACCGCAACTGGTAACTATCACGTATGGTAACCACGCATACACGCGACGTACCTTCATCCAATATGTCGATGATCCAGCGGACGGGTTAGGAGCAGCTGACACCCTCACTGCTGACTATAAGCGAGTAAAGGTTGAAATAGGATATGAGTTTCGTGGAACCACTCAGACTTTTTCTCTAGTTACCACCATGGCACCTAAATCTCAAGAATCACTTGCAGGCGCAGGAATTCTGCGGATTAACGTTGTTGATGCTACAAACGACCCTGTACCTACAGCTTCAATCCATTTACTCAACACGACTGTTGCTACATCAGTCGATATTTCTACATTTACCAATGCAAGTGGAACTATTTCCTTCCCTGGCGCATGGGCAGGGGGAGGGTACGAGATATATATCAGTAAGAATGGTTATTCAAGTGCACAAACCTATATCTCAGATGGCTCTAACCCTAATCCAACACCTTCACCCTACAACGTAGCTGAAAACAGCATCACTGAGGTTTTCTTTAAGATTGATTTACTTTCTTCAATTGACCTACTAACACGCTTATGGCCAGTCCGCGGACGATTCTTTGATACCATGAGCGATACCTCACAATTGAGCTTGCTCACTGATACACAGGTAGCTGGGGGAGCACTCACCCTTGGAGGGGTTGCAGGAAGCTACAGCGCTTCAGGTGTCAGTATTTCTACTCCCATATCTCCCGCATCACTTGGTGAGTGGCTCTTGTTCTCATACGATGCCACCACACCACCAAACACTTCAGCGAGTTTTCAGATAGAGTACGATACTGGTGGTGGCGTTTTTGCACTCATACCTGATACTGATATACCAAACAACAGCACAGGTCTTACAACGTCTCCGATAGATTTAGGCGAGCTTGATACAACGCTATACTCCTCATTGCGTATCGTCACTACCCTTACAAGTAGTGACAGTGTTTCAACTCCAGAAATTCACGAGTACACACTCTCCTACCACGAGCCGGTAATTCCTGTTGCCAATGTTCCCTTTACTCTTACGAGTGGTACCACCATAGGTACCGATGCATCCTCTAATCCTATTTATAAATATACTACGGCAAATCAGACGAATGCAGTGGGGGAATGGCAGTCAGGAGATATGGAATTTGATACGTACGAGCTTGTTGTGTCAGGCTACCATGTGGCAGAGGCATGTCCTTCTCTCCCACTCGTCCTTGAACCTGATACCGCCCTCGAGCAAACCCTCACTCTTATACCTGCGACTGCACACAGTCTATCTCTACAAGTAACTGGTCCACTCGGAAGTGCGGTCGCAAGAGCTGAAGTTCATATTATTGGAGGCAGTGTGGATACAGTCCGTTCCACTGGACCATGCGGTATCGCCTACTTCCCCTCATTAAGCGTAGACTCGTTTGCAGTATCTATCAAGGCTCCAGGATTTGCACCCTTTGCCACAACCATTCCAGTCTCTGGGCAAACTGAATCTTCAGTAACCCTTTCATACTAAAATGAGTACCACACCTCAAACACACACCAACACAAACGGCTACACTTTGATGGAAATGCTTGTGGTAATCGCTATTATTAGCATCGTTATGCCCGTACTGTTCAGTTCCATTCAGAACCTCTATACGACCCATGCTAGAACACTTTCGCGCGCACTCGCGGTTATTGAGACAACGAAAGGAGTACAGGAGGTGGTGCGCGATGTACGTGCAGCAGTGTATGCTGAAAATGGAGCACTTCCTATTGTGGCTATCGCCACGAGCTCACTGACACTGTACTCAGACACCGACTATGACGGTGATGTTGAGCGAATACGATACTTTTTAAATGGTACTACGTTTACAAAAGGTGTTATAGAACCAACTGCCACATCGAGCTATCCGACAAACACTGAAACATTTCTAGACCTCGTACATACCGCCGCTACAAGCACACCGCTGTTTCGCTACTTTACCGCCACAAGTAGTGAAATAGTGTCTGCTTCACAAGCAATTCAGGTCCGTCGTGTCGAAGTGCAGTTAGTGGGATCCACGCGCTTCGGACTTCAAACTTCAGAAGTTGCTTTGCGTTCAAGCGCTTCTATTCGAAATCTTAAAGATACCTATTAAGTATGAACTGGTGCCGTACAACAAAAAAACAAAACATGGGAGGAAGTATTCTGGTAATTAGTATCGTATTCATGTCCGTATTTATGATGCTGTTTTCGAGTTTGTTGGGATACCTTCTCGTACAGTATCGATGGGTAGACCAAAAAACCGAACAAGAGCGAGCGTTACAAATAGCCGAAGCGGGAGTTGAATACTATCGATGGCGTCTTTCCCACTTTCCTTCAGATATTACCGACGGCACAGGCGTACCTGGTCCATATGTCCATGTGTATGAGGATCCAGAATTGGGACCGATTGGAGAATTTTCACTTGAGGTTGGTGGTGACATCCTCTGTGGAGAAGTTCAGGTTATTCAAGCGACATCAACTGGGCACACCTACGCAGACCCAGACATCGAACGATCTATCGTGGTACGCATCGCTCGCCCCACTGTGGCCGACTACTCTTATGTAGTGGACTCGAATGTAATAGCAGGAGCATCTCGCACCATTATCGGTCCCTACCATAGTAATGGTGTCATTAGAATGGATGCAAACAATCTGAGCCTCGTCACGAGTAAGATAAATACGGCTGACTGCGGACCGACCGGACTTGGTGATTGCGGTTCATGGAGTAACGATATTTTTGGTGTCTACGGCGGAGGTACACATCCTGAGTGGTGGCGATGGGGTCAACCAGATATTCCTTTTTCAAATTTTGACTTTGATTTTGGACAAATGGAGACAAGGGCAATAGCAGATGGAATTTATCTTCCTAAAATTTCAAACGACACTTCGTCGTATGGATACTACCTAGAACTCCAAAATGATAAAACCGTTGATATTTATGAGGTTGACGGAAAGTGGAAATCAATAACAAGTCAGACACCAGCGAGTCAAAACGTTTCTCTTCCAGAACTTGATGGAAATTTAAACACGTATCGTACATTTTTACGTACTGAAGCCATTCCTCAGGACTGTCCGCTTATATATGTTTCAGATAGAACATGGCTCGAAGGTGTCGTATCCGGAAAAGTAACAGTAGTTGCAAATGATGTAGGCGCATCAACACCCGACCTCTTCATACAAGACAATATTACCTACGCCACAGGTGGCGGAATCGACGGACTTACCGTTCTTGCCGAAAGGCACTTACTTATTCCACTGTATGTACCGAACATCATGACAATAAACGGTATATTTTTTGCACAAAAAGGCTCGTATGGACGAAACTATTACGAAGATTGTTCAGGATGCTCATCAGTTAATCCCTACGATGAGTACAAGGAACAGAGTACGTTAAATACTAATGGTACAGTGGTTTCAAAACTTCGCACGGGTACACAATGGGGTACCGTACAAGGATTTGAAACACTACACAAACGGATGTACCACAAGGGCATTCCCATTTTTATAGTCACCACAGGGGTACTTCTTGTTTTGTAACGAGCAAAGCTCTAACAAAACAATGTCGCGCAGGCTCCTTAAAAATTAGGTTGTACTTCATCGGCGCACAAACAAAATACTACGAGGCGTATAGGTAGTACGGTGAGTAGTGTTTTGTGCAGTGCGACGATGAAATACGCCGTTTATGTAGGTCCTACTTTTTTGCATCAAGAACAGCAAGTAGATGCTCCTTTACATCTTGAGGAAAGGGAACCTGTCGCATAATAAAATCTTCAGAAATACTTGCTGTTTGAATACGCACATCACCGAAGTGCAACCATGTTGGTATGATTCCGGCAATATTGTACGTAACATCTTGAATTCTATCCAAAGGAAAACTGGATACTTGTCTGACAAAAAAACCTTTTTGTTCTATATCTATAACGCGCTTGTCAGTGATAATCCAAGCATCAAGCCAATGATCACTCCATGAGGCAAAGAAATGCATCCACAACAGCAAGCCAAAAAATCCAAGTGCAAAAAAGCCAAGTGGCACAATAGTATCAGCATATTTTGAATTTTCTCCAACAAGTGCGACTGTATCAAGAAATAGTATGACACCTATCAAACATAGAAAAATAACCACATCAAGTACCCCTTCAACAGCCAAGCTATACCAGTGTCTGCGAATCACAACAACGGTGTTCTCCCCCTCAGCAAGAGCTACAGCTTGATTCGTCATAGTGAGTACCAAAATATAGAAATAATCATAATCGTAAGAAATCCTGCGCTTACCGTAAGATACAGCACCATATTACTTACCGTTGTAAATCTTCCTGTTGAGTATATTTTCCAGTGCCATAACAGTACCGCACTGAAAGAGCCGAATATGAGTAGCATCCCCCCAAATATCACCCAGAGGATTATTTCTACAGGGAGAGACTCAAGAAGTACGGGAAGAGAAACATTTTGCATGTACCAATAGTATATCGCAAGAGTCTGTATCAATAATCTACACTGTGCACAAACGCACAAGAGTAGAGAGTAGTGAGCCCTGAGCCGAGAGAGCAGAGCCTTGAGTAATGAGCCGAGAGCCGAGAGCTTGCCCCGCTGTGGCGGAACCGAAGGTTCAAAGTTCCTAGTTCCTAGTTCAAATAATTGTAAAAAACTCGTATCGCTCGTCATTGCGAGTCCGCAGACGAAGCAATCCATAGGCTGTCTTTTCTGATATACAAAGCATTCTGTAGTTACTAAAAATACCGTTTTTATCACCGATTCTTTTACTTAAATAAAAAAACCGTCGAGTGTAGTGAACAACGACGGTTGTATGTAATACTACCTATACAACCAACACAGAACAAACTACATCCTCGTTTTCAAATCAACAAGCACTCTTTGTGATAAGTGCTCAAATTGAAATATCGGTACTTATGGGATATATCCCGAGAATAATGAGATCATTTTCTGGATGTTCAATAGAATACAAACAAAATTCTACAATGTATTTTCCATCAACAACAATTCGTCTCATATCTGAAAAATCTTCGATATTGTGACTCGGGAAGTTAAACCTTTTTCCATCCTTATCTGCTTCAATAATCATTGAAGCAATCATTTTACGAATTTCTGACTGTTCCTTTTGATATTTTTCTATGACAGTTTTACACTCATCCTCGTTTTCAATCCATCCACTATTGGAGATCACAGCATCAAGATAAAGATATTCGTTACATAATTCAGCGGCTTTTTTACTCATTTTCTTTCCTCCAGCCCTAAAGATAGGACCAGAATCTGTATTGGGCTTCTA